>JAABUY010000143.1_pt1 | contig 150354 bp, 112 predicted proteins | sample 5560271 | NCBI WGS metagenome assembly JAABUY01 (sample SAMN10711886, study PRJNA513374) | rock metagenome | isolation source: Antarctica rocks | place: Antarctica: Victoria Land, University Valley
AAACCCAAGCTTCATTCCCACTTGTTCATTCCCACCGAGATTCGACGGTTTTCGGTTAGCCTGAACCCCGACGCTAGCCGAGTCTGTCGCATTTCCAGTGGAAATGAACCCGTCCTCTCGGATAGGTCGTTGTGTCCTCAGTCCTCTTCTCAGTCTTTTCTACTGTGGCTGACGTCGGCGTGATGCCCTTCTTTGCGCCGGCCACAGCCATCATGACTACTTCTAACTCAGCCTCTGCCCGGTGTCCGGTGCTTTCCCCTTCTAGCTCAAGTCATCCTGGCCCTTGCCCTCCGCAGCAGTCCCCTTACCGGCAGGGTTCTTGGGCGAGAGGTTCTTCTTAATGCTGCGCCACTCCATGCTGAGGGCGCCCAGGATGGAGAGGCAGGCTATGATGAGGCCGACCTGGAAGCACCCGCGCAGCGAGTCGTTATAGGCCTCCAGGGCCGCGGCATCTACTCGGCGGGGATCAAGCTGAGGAGCTCGGTGACGCTAGTGCCCTGGAACAGCCGGGGACTAATGCCGGGGATGTCGGCGAGGCGGTTGGCCAGATGAGTGTCGAGCACGTCATGGCCAACCGAGATGAAGATGGCGCCGAAGAGCTGCTGACCAAAAAACATGAGTGATGCACCAATAGCCACGTCTTCGCGCGGCAGCACCGTCTGCGCGGCCATGTTGGGTGCCTAGGAGCAGGAGCCGAGACCGAAGGCGTACAAGATCTGGAAGCCGATCCACTTGCCCTCCGAGGTGTCGATCCCGAGTGTGGTGAGCAGGCTGGCACCGGTCGCTGTGAGGGAGACGCCGAAGATCATGAAGGGCGTGTAATAGCCGATGCGGGAGACTAGCTGGCCGGTGACGATGGGCGTCACGACGATGGGCATCACCATTGGAAGGAGATTGATGCCGCTTTCGACGGCCGAATTTCCGTCAATGGCCTGGAACCAGATGGGAAGGTAGTACACTGGTGTTCTGGCATTAGCACGCGATACTGTTTCCCGTTCAAGATGTAACAGACTTACCAAACACCGTCTGATGCACACCGAGACAAGAGCTCACCCAGAAGCCGGAGGCGATTCTGCGCTGCATGAAGATGCGCAGTGGCAGCGTGGCTTGCTCCGGCTTCCAGACCTGGATCAAGGCAAAGGCAATCAGAAGCACAAAGATCAACACAAGCAACGCAATGATACGCCCATCGCTCCACTAGATACGGTCAGCTCTACCGGTCCAAGGCAGAGAAAAGGCGCTGCGAAAGGAGGTCCAGGCCCGAAACTCACAGCATGGGTGGTGCCACCCCATTGTAGAGCCAGGCACAGGCGGATGACTCCGCGCAGGAGGGCAAGCAGGCCCGGGCATTGAGCTGCCGCAGCTTGTCTTTAGAAGCAATCATGGTGCTAGGACGGTCATGGACTTGAAGCAAGAAGAAAATCATACCAGGATCACGACTCCCAAGGGAAGGTTGAGGTAAAAGCTCCATCTCCAGGTGACGTTTGTGGTGAAGACGCCGCCAACCAGCGGGCCGAGCACCGAAGAGATGCCAAACACGGCACCAAAGAAGCTCTGGTATTTGGGCCGCTTGTGTAGCGGAACAGCGTAGACGATGACGACAATTTAAGGTACCATGCTGTGAGCGAATCAGCGAAAAAGATGGAGCAGACTAGACAAAGGTAGGGTTGTCGAAGGGTGGTGATTGAGAAGGAGAGAAATACAACGTATGACGCCGGAGAGAATTCCTCTAGATCCCAAGCCGGCGATGGCTCTGCCGAGGATGAAAGCAACCAAGTTTAGGGCCGCGCCGCAGAGGGCCGACCCGGCCTCGAACAGTAACATGGATATCAGAAAGATGGCTCTGACGCTGAGAATCTTGAATAGCTTTCCAGACACCAGCTGGAAGGCACAATTGGTGAGAAGGTACGCCGTGCTATACCATCCAATATCGCCGGCCGAGTTGGATTCATTGGTGATGTGAGGGATGGCAGTCAAGATGATAAGGCGGTCCTGCAAGCAGCGCTGCAAGCAGGGCCGGTCAGTTGCATGTATATGAGGTATAGAAGGTATAGAAGGTATATATGAGGAGCCTGCTACTTCAGACGCACAAGGGACACGAGGAACATGCCGACAAAGACAAACATCATCAGCGCGAGCTTGAGACCCGAGGGGTAGATAATGTCGGCGTGACCCATGGGTGCAGGCGACGCCATCTCATCCTTCTGTTGCTGTTCTTCCTTCTTTGTTCAACATAATGTTGATGAGGGTAATGGCTACAGGCCGGAACCAGAAGTTGAAAAGATGCAGGTGTTCCTGGGTCTTTGTTGCAAGCAGCAGGGCAGTTCATGAATGTGCGCTGTGGCCTAGATGTCGGTGAGGTTTAGACAATCAACAAACGGATTCCTCAATGCTGGGACTCGACCTCCGCAACCTGCGCAGGGCCAGTCTACGGTTACGGTTGTTGAGTCAAACTGTGCCGCATACGTGCCGCTCCATTTTGTCCTGCTATTGATATTGCCATCGACACCATTATGACCGACCTCTGTAGTCGGGTCTGAGTGGGTCGGATAGGACCGAACGTGCTCATCGGCCTCATCAGACACTTCCATTCGTGAGATGAAAGTCAGTGTTTTGGTGGATCCCGTTTGATTTTGAGTGAGTTTTGTATGTTTGTTGATTGCATGAGGTCAACATCGATTGATGTGGTGGTCAACAAACAAAGAAGATATATATATGAATCGTATATACAAAGAAATCGAATCTCAGTTGATCTTGAGAAGTCAGACAATCTCAGTCTTCTCAGATGGTCTTTCATAAATCCCCGTCAAGATCAACGGACTTTTCCGCTAGACCGTCCGACCCGTGTGGCTGTCCCGTGCACCCAACGACGAGCAAGAGCAATCAAAGCCCGACCGAACACTCGATCCAAATGAAGCCTTCACAGATCTCAAGCCCAAGAGCAGGGCAAAAGCGACAAAGAACCCCTTCTCCTCCAGATACAGATCGCAAACGAGCATTGCTCCCCGCCGACTCCGCTTCCACCCTCACCTCTCCCAAGCCTCTCAAAGCAGAAGACAACTGGCATTGCCCCAACTGCGGGCTGCCTTGCTGGCGGTGTTATTCCTCCTCTGGAGTCCCACCTGATCTACCGAGCCTTCACGTAACGGACGAATCAGAGATTGCGAGAATGTCCTCCGGGACCCCATCTTCGGCGACAGAGTCTACCACTACAACCCCTTCGCGGAAGAAACGAAAGCAATATGAGGAGCTTGGGACGAAATATGTTGGCCCCAGAGATGCAAACTTTGAGTTGTGCATCTTGATCCCTTGTGGATTAGGTCCGGACACGTGTGTTCCAGCAGGCCTCAGCCCAAACGATATATTTGGCTCACAAACCCAAATTCCAGCTTCTCGAGTGTTTATCCGCAAGGATATAAAGGACTTGCGAGAGATCATGCAGGACTTCGAAGAACACTTCAAGCGGAAATACGACGAGCATACACTTTCCACAATCTGCAACGATTCCGTTATCCTACGGGATCGATTTGTTTCCAAGATCCTCTTTGGCGGCAGCCCACCGGTCATTGTTTCTGTTCGCAGGGACAAGTGGAAGCCGCATAAGGAAGGCCCAGCTATTCCTGGTCACGCTTACACCTATGATTGGGACATGGAACCTGATGCTACTTACGCCGTTTCCATCAACATGTTTGACGTGGAGCATCGCAGGGAGCTGAGTTTGGAAACGTGGCAACACTGGCTCGCCGAAGGGAGCTCGGGATGTCCGTACTTGACCGTCGAATACAAATGTTCGGAAAAGACTGGCAAGGGTAGCCATGCCACAAATCAGACTGCGGCGGCCTCCATCCTATGGCTACATCAGCGAAAACAGATTCGCGATGCACTCAATCTCTCCCTCGTCGACCTTAGACATTACTCAATCACCATTTTGGATTTCACCTACGCGATCTCGGAAGCACGCTTCCGGGACAGTTCCTACCACATATACAAGCTTGCAACTGGTCTCTTGACGGACCTGGATGGGCTCAAGCGGTATATCGAGTGGAGCAACGCGATTCATGCATGGGGCCTAGGCCCAAACGCCACGTCGTTTAAGGAAGACATTGAGACTCTCATCAAGGTCGAACAGGGGACACTCGTCTTGCCAACGCCACCAGGCACACTGTCGCCGACAGGTCCAACGGCCGAGCGGTCCGACTAGCTCCAGGAAGAAGGTGATATAGACAAAGTGTAAGAAGGCTCCAAGCGAGCTCAGGGAGCATATTATATTTAACCAGAAGTCTCCTTTTGTTTCATGGTTAGGCTTCAGTAAACTGCGTTTTTCTTGACCAGAGTGTTCCGTCTTTGCTTTTGGGCCACTTTTAGCATGCCGAAAGTTGGTACGGTGGTTCGGGTCTCCGGAGGTCACAACGACAGTATCCTTTTGATATCCCGTACCGCACATGTCGCTTTGCTTTTCTGGACGGAGGAGGGGGGAGTTTGGAAGTGTATAGGTCATGGGGAGTGGATGGAGCATTATCAGATACACCTTGTGTTTAGATAGTAGTCTATGATGCTTGAAGCGAAACAATGTTCTATGTTAGGGCATCTGCTGACATTGTCTACATTGACAGCAACACTTATGTGCTACAGTAAGCTGAATCTTTTGAACTTGTGTGCACTGATCGTTCGGGTCATGGCTCTGGCTGTGAAGATATTCAACAATTTCCGCCAGGATGCACAAGGGACACTTAGGAAGTAAAGACAGCAGGGTCAGCAGCAAAGACAGTAGAAGACAGCAGGAGGCAGTGGGAACAGCAAAAGGCAGTGATGAGGCAACGGGGCTCGCGGTGAAGCAGCGGCAGTCAAGGGGTCAAGGGCGGTCGACTACAATAGTAAAAATCATCATTTGAAATCCTCTATGGCTGATAAACCTATATATCAACAGTCTGACGAGCTTCACTTATCAGGAATAGCCAATTCGTCCCGAGCGCGCCTGTCACCTAAATATATATGCCTCGCCTAGATCCTCAGTCCCAATCTTACCCCCTCGACCGAGGACGGATAATAAGCGCCAATCCGCCATCCACCCGCACCCGGCTCCCCGGGCCGAGCCTCGGGGCCACATACTCGACCGTGACAGAAATCGCACCAACACTGGTCTTCCCCCAGCCCCAGCGCCCGCCACCGTGCCCAGCGCTCCCCCGGCTCCCCAACGCAGCTTCGAACGAGGGCGACAGTGGCGTCTCGGACGTCGATCCAGAGGACGCGGGAGAAATGCACACCCTCGGCGATGGAGACGGTGATGCGGCAAGAGCCGGACTGGGCGGTGCGCGGGAGGTGGTAGGGGGAGAGTGGTCGCCGGTGGAGGTGAGGGCGGTGTCGTAGACGACACGGGCGGGGCCGGGGCTGGAGCCGGGGCGTTCGGGGTGGTAGTCGATGCCGTGGTGGGAGTAGGGGAGGGTGAGGGTGGCGGCGACGCAGTCGGTTGGGGCGGGCTTGTTGGGGGTTGTGGGGGGAGGCAGGCGTGGGTGGCGGGGAGGGAGGGGTTGTTGAATGTGCTTGTTGTGAGGTGGGTGAGGAGGAGGAGGGTGAGGGAAAGGGTGGGGAGGTGGAGGGATGAGAGGGAAGAGAGGGCCATGGGGAGAGGAGGGAGGGTTGGAGGTGGGTGGGGAGTGATGGAGTTTTTGGACGGCTTGGATTTTCTGGGTCTTGTCTGCCGAACACCTGATCTGAGGCGTGAAAACAGTGTGAGGTCCTCCTTATTATGGATGTGAGCGGATAGTCTCCGTATCAGAAAAACTGTGAAGAAACGGCCATACTAGCGATTCCGCCGTTGATTTGAGAATGTGGACCCAAGTTCGACATGCCCAAATGTCTATTTCCCATAAATGTATATCGGACTGCATGGACTATACGGTGACGGGTGCCTTGCATTCTGCCGCATCGCATCACAGCTCTATCAGTTATCGGCTGAGACAGTTGTAGCACGCGCTGTAATGTGTAGTAGATTTAGTCTTCCGTAGGTAGACGGATATCGCTAATGCAATGAGGCGCAATTCTGGACACGGAAACGCCTTTCGCACAAGGCAATTTTGGATACTCATGCGAATGAGACCAGATAATCGTTCCATATCGTGATCCAATTGGCTTCATGAAATTCTCCACTCATCGCTACAGCGCACTGTGACTATGTCGCAGTTGCCAGCGAAAAGTCTCCACGAGTTTGACTTTTATTTGCTACACTCCTAACAGGGCGGTAAACCTCTCAGGTCAAGTGTCCCAAAGGTCAGGAACCCAGCGGAAAGATCCCTCCTCTAGGCCGTAGTATCCATCCTATCCCCTGGTGTTGAACCCAGCGACGACCAAGACGACGGATCCGACGCCGGATCCGACATGGACCACGACGAGTCACTCGACGACGACGGCGACCCCACCGCTCCGACCGTAATCCTCACGGCATCCAGGTCGCAAATCCCACCCGTGCCTTGCCCCCTCCTCCCCGGCGTTATCCTCTCGTCTCCCACGCACCTCCTCACCAGCGTCAGGGCGAAGATTCGGATATCCGACCAGACCATGTCGACCGACTGGACGCCCGGCCGTAGCTCGACTTTCACTCGACACCGACTCGCAACTGACTGTCGCGGGAGGTGGTACGGTGACCTGGGGTCGCCGGTCGAGGTCAGCGGGTGGTGGTATACGATCACGCCATTGTGACCGTGGTCCCAGTCGACGCCGCGGCTAGGCTCGGGTAGCTGGATGACGGCTATGGCGCAGCTCATAGGAACGGGGTGGTTGACGGTAGGGTCGTTGTGGTCAGGGTTGCATCGGTATGTTGCGCGCAAGGCTGGGTTAACTGTTGAGCCGCTGGTGGGGTTGGTGACGGAGAGGACGAGCAGGAAGAGGTATCGTAGTAATGAGGTAAGAGTCATGATGGATTGATGGTGTAATTCGGAAGCCGCTGCGGTAGGTTAAATGGGAGAGAAGCAAGGTGCCAGCTCACTTATGAAAGTGGAGATCACGTCCTGATCTCAATTATCTTCAAACTGAGAAAGTAGAGCAGATCAATATCTCCACCATACACTTCCTCGCGCATCTGCTACCTGCACCATCCCTATTGTTTCAGACCTCGATCTGAAACCAATTTGATATCAAAGTGGTCGTGGCGCGGTGCAACACGATCAGCATGACGGAGGCCAAGTGAGAGAGAGATAGGTACACAGAAGATTGCTTGCACACAAAAAGACCCTTCTGAGTGTGCGTCGAGAAATCCAAGCGTAGGGTTGTGAAGAAATGCGTAAAAGGTCATTTTGCGCCTGTCCGGTGAAAGAAAGCCTAATCGAGACAGAGATCGTAAGCTTCAGCAAATCCCTAAGCTATTAGAACATTTGACATGTTTAGATGTTGACGGATGAAGATGATTGCTTTTAGTCTGACGGTTTTCTAAGATACTCGTAGACCAAGGAGGTTGCCTATGTGACGAAGGCGTATTTGACGAAGAGCCGCACACACATTCTTGGTGACATTTTGCGCATGTCTTGAACCAAACTCTTGCTCAAGGTATCTAAGATTTTTGATTGAGGTACTATATGCAGAGATCATCGGAGAAACCGCCAATTCTGGGTTTAGCTTCGCGAGAGTGCATGATTCACGTAAGCGCGAAGGATGAAGGCCATCCGAAAACTGTAGGTTGAGGTAAGGTAGGTACTGTACACTCGATGATGGCATCGTCGCCGTACATATCAAAGCATGAGGGTATCTTCCCGCAGCAAAAGTGAAAATCGCAATAACTTCAATCCAAGAAATGCTCGAGTGTTAAGCCAAAAAGCCGTGACTTGGCGTGCCTGACAAAAAGACAAAAGGACGGAGAAAAGAGAGTCTAGATTTCGTCGTCACTACTACACTCCATGGCGTCCAGCATCCTATCGATGTCGTCCTCTTTGTCAATACCCCGGAGGCCGCTATGGAGTCGAGAGACGCGACTTTTCGGCAAGGCCAAGCTTCTAGGCTCTTCATCGCTGCTTTCGAGGCCGACGCTTCCACCTGTTGATATTGCTGCAAATCCTACACGCTTTGCAGCAGCCCGGCTTGGGGTCCCGACTGGGGTCCCGACTGGTGTCCCAGGCGAAAGTCCGTTCCGAGAGTGTGGGTGATAAGCTGGGTTGACGGGGCTTGACATAAACAACAGGGTCTCGACGGCGTCCTTTTCCATTGCTGCATTCTGGCTTGGTGTTCGGGTCGTGGTTGCGCGTGTCCGAGAGGCCGGGGGAGGTGTTGCGGGGATGAATGATTGCCCGGATGTCTCCGAGGACGTGCTCAGATTGCTGAGGCTTTTGGTGTACAGAGTAGGGGGCTGTACTTGGTGAGGGTTGGTTCGGCGTGTGTTCCGGGAGAAAATATTGGCTGGCGGCTCGAGTGACGGTCCGGCCGCTTTAGTTGACTTTACTCGGGCGTTCATCTCACCCGCAGGTCTTGCGGAGTGTTGGCGCCAGAAGGATTCGTACGTCGGCGTTTGGGTCGATGACGGGGAGGTGTGCTCGTTGAGTGGAGACCGGTACAGATGGGTTGGAACTGCCGGGTTGGCAGACATATTGTCGTGGACTGGATGATACTGTAGCCGAGTGGTTTCCATGTCTCTCTCAGGAGACCGAGAGAAGTCATCTCGTGCCTTTGCTGGCGTGGTGGTACTACGCTCGGGAGAATGCTGGACTCGCCGAGGGCGGTGAAAAGCAGATGGATCCGAGGTTGGGGAAACATGTTGTGCGGCCAGCTCCTCCACCTCACCGAGGGAATGGGACTGCCAGCCGTTGTGTACCTTTACCATGGCGTAAGAAAGGCGGGTGCGTAGTTGGAGAGATAACTATATACTCGTGTTAGCAACCCATTATCTCATCGATCACTGACGCTAGACCCACCTCCCCAATCTGAGTTCCGCTCGAGTTCACACTGGTATTCCGCGAATGACACCGACCCGCTCCTTCAACCGGGCTTGTGGGTAAACTCGAGCTTGATGGTTTGGTTTGCCCATTTGCAGTACGCTTTTGACTATGGCCGGGCGCTTGCACCGCGAAGTCTGCAGTCGTCGGACTCGTTGGTGTCGTATGTATATGCAATGCATTCGCTTGGCTCTCGGCATGGACCGTTCTCGAAAGGACCCCAGCTTGCGCGGTGGTCTTAGCTTCGCTCATGGTGTTCAATTGAGTCCTCCGATCGATTGGTGGCGGGTTATTCTGGCTGGAAGGCGCAGATGAAGAAGTTGGAGGAGTGGTCCCAGTGTTGGCTGTGGACTGGGAGTTGTTGGTCGATGTCAAGTGGTTCTCGGGCAGGTTGCTGCTCGCCATTGGACTGGCTTGCATCGAAGTTCTTGATTGAGGTGTGTCTCCAATGTCTAGGTTTGATACACGGGGCGACCCCTCCTCCCGGGTGTGGTGGAACCGCTGGCTTGCCGCATTGCCCCTTGAAAATGGGCGTTCCGGATCTTCTTCATGCAGATTCACCGATGATGCCTTGACATCGGTTTTAGCCGCATACTGCAAGTGTGTCATATCACGGGCAGCGGGATCTTTGCGAATGTTGATGTTGTAGTGTCGAGTCACGGTCACGAGGGTACCGGTAAGTCGCGAGCGCGTCGCTGCTGCGCGTTCTTCCTCGTTGGGTACAAGCCTCCCGGACTAAGACTGAAGTTTGTTAGTAATGGTAATGGATCACTCTATTCGAGCATGAGGAAGCTGCACCGAACTGGTGACAAAGATATAATGTGTACGTTCATCTTTGTGTTGATGGAGGGGAGTGGGGTTGTGATAACTACCTAGATACCTTACTAAGGAACGCGTGGGCTTGTCCAGTCGTTGACGGATTAGGCAATGCTTCCGAGGCCGCAGCCGTCAGAGGCTCGGAACTGAACCAGTAGACACAAGGTAACTACAAAGCAATGCAGTCCCGCTTTCAAGGAGAGCAGATCTGCCGTTGCAAGGCCTCAAATGTAACTTCATATCCATTGACTTGGTATTTCACACCTGTGTCGTGCGAAAAGCACCGCTTGAAGCCCAAGACCTGTCAAGAGGACAAGTCTTCCCTTCGCTGCCGTGATGAGAATACTATTGTTAGGGTTGTTTGGCCCTCGCTGGAGTTAAGGTGGAGATTATTCGTGAAACAAAACTCTCTATTGGAGTTGTGCGAGCTTTATACAACTCTTATTGGTTCTGCCCTGGCGTCCGCATCTCTCTATTCTCTTTCTCTCACTGATGCCGCATCGACGATGTAGCTCTCCTTTTCGGTGGGATCGGACTCTCCGCTACCTTCCATCACTTGCTGCCAGCTATGCCAGCTATACCATCGTCGCCATGACCGATATGGCCGCTGTTGTTACTGCTCCTGTCATCGCTGCCGCCTCCAGTCCAATCTCTGTCGTCATTCGTTGTGCTGTCGTCGCTTTGGCCGTCTCTTCTATCGTCCGAGGAAAGGTGACTCGCTCCAGTACTACTTTCCGAAGTGGCATTCCTTGCTTCTTGACGCTTGAACGCCTTTGTGATCGTTTTGACCTCGCCATTGTCCAGACTGCCTGTCACGTTGATCCTCACTTCGGGTCTCCGGCGAAGTCCCCGCAATGACCAGGTCACTGCATCGACCAGCCGACAACATCCTTCGGGGCAGAAGGCCTGCTCAATGTTCACGGTGAGGTTGCGCAGTCCGTGCATCATGGAAAGCAGCTCTCCAGCAACATCCCACACAGCCTCCGAGGCGGTCCGGTCGAGATCATGAAGATGTTTCGCCTTTCGTCGTCGGGTCTCAGCTCGGAAGTGTGCCGAATGCCACAGCTCCTTCATGCGCTGCTCATGGAGTTCGATCGGTATGTAGTCCGCCATGAATCGGATCTCGAGTGATCGTATGGCTGCACGGCTGGGGAAGGTTTGCGTTACCGCAGTAAAGAGACAGAAGTCGTCGGTCTTGCTCATGAAGCAGGCCAGATCTCTCCCGGTGGAGACGATGAAGGTGCTGGTGCTGTAAAAGAATGTGGAAGCCTCTCCGTTGATCTGACGGTTGACCCGAAGGATGGCGAGGTCGGGAACGGTTTCGCCCGGGAGGCAAGCAGTGCAGCAAGCAGCACAGTCGAACACGTTCACGCGTCGAACAGAGAGAAGGTGATGATAGATCCGATTGCGGATCTCTCCTGGAATGGTGAGGAGAGAAGGTGGTGCCTTGACATTGCTCTGATTCTCGGGTAGCGCTGCCATAAGGGGCTGGCTGATGTGCATCGTCAGTCGCTACTTGGCAGAGGAACGGATAGAAGGTGCAAGCGAGCAACTCACAGTGAGTCCATGGTCTGAAGCTGGAGCCTACCAGAACCAAAGACCGGGCCGAAGCAGTCTAGGCAGTTGCACTCCGGTTGAGGGACGTGTTTGGGGAGCCTTAGATGGTGGATAGTGAATGGGTGGAAACTCAAGTAGGAGTTGATCTCCAAGTCAATGAATCGTCGCTCCAAGTCCCTCCTATCCTCTCCCACCCTGCCTGATCCTGCCTGATCCTATACTATCTGAACTTATCCAGGTATAGGTCTAGGGCATGTGCTCGCAGCAAGGCGGGAACGACCGAAACAACACACAACTAACGGTAGCATATATTCGTATTCTCGTATATACTACAACCGTCATCAAGCAGAAAGAAAAAGAAAAGAAAGAAAAGAAAGATTAACTTCTACAGTCCGCTGGGCGACAGGATGTCCTGTACCCATCGATCTGCGAGATTGGCTCCGAAAGCGTCGGAAAGTGATTATGGCCTCAACATTTATTAACATTATTACCTGGTAATTATCAACTTTGTTTTGTATGACAATCTACGACTTCTCAGGTCAACAAGACTGTAAATATGGGATTGGTCTCTTGACTTGTTCATTCTGATCCTGATTTGATTTCCATGTTGAATAGATATGAATCCAGTTCAGGTACATTAATCTCGATGACAATGAAGGGTTGATATTCTCTGAGAATAAGAAACCGTAGAGGTCCTTTATCTGTACAGTACCTCAAGGTAGGTACGAAGTAATAGTGAGTGATACTCAAATGCCATCTGTATTGTGGAAGACGCAGCTACAATCTTCCTTTCCTTGAATTCCTTCGTTGGCAGAACCGTGATGCTAAGATGACCGGCCCGTTACCTGATTATTAAGGTATTATTAATGGTACCATGTGCGGGCTTAAGGTACTGTACCTAAGGTAAATTAGGTAATCACTACCTTATCGATAAGGTCAGGTACCTAAGTTAACGTTAAGGTAAGTACGGCTGTGACGTTTTTTGACGTGTTTTGAACAATGGTCTTCAGTCTTCACCATACTGGAAGAAGGTAAGGTAAGTTAGCGCCGAAGCTCCACAGCTGCTACCATGGTAAGGTATTACCTTACTGAGACGGAAATGTACGAAATTCCCTTCTCTTTTCTTTTCTTTTCTTTTACCTTACCTTTCCTACACATATATAAGCCATTGATTGTTGGGTAAATCGAGAGAGCAAGAGCAGTAATCATGGCCGCTTCGGCATTGCTGAAAAGTCGAGTCCGCCGGCCGTCAATGCTTGACAAGCTGGCCAAGGTCGAAGATCTCATCGACCTCTTCCCGCACGGCTCTTACGTCGGCTGGTCGGGCTTTACGGGTGTTGGATATCCCAAGTAGGCAACCGAACCTCAATTGTTTGACGTGATGTCACTTGACTGATCAAGGTGCTCAGGAAAGTACCCACCGCCCTCGCCGATCATGTGGAGAAGAATAACCTGCAAGGAAAGCTGAAGTACTCGCTGTTCGTCGGTGCGTCGTCTGGAGCCGAGACGGAAAACAGATGGGCACGACTTGATATGATCGAGAGGCGGTCTCCTCACCAAGTCGGCAAGGAAATTGCCAAGGGCATCAATGAGGGCAGGATCAAGTTCTTCGACAAACATCTGTCCATGTTTCCGGTTGACTTGGTATACGTAAGCTCCTCCTGGTCTGAGCCTCTTGATCATGACCCGTGCTCATCACCTTACATAGGGTTACTATACGAAAGATCGGCCGAACAACAAGCTCGACGTGGTTATCGTGGAGGCTTCTGCCATTACGGAGGAGGGCGGCATCATTCCCGGTGCTTCCGTCGGAGCCTCTCCAGAGTTGATCCAGATGGCGAACAAGGTATGGTTGGACAGAATCCTCAGACGATTGAGCGCTAAGGACCTGGTACAGATCATCATCGAAGTCAACACCAGCATGCCCTCTTTCGAAGGTCTCCACGACATCACCATGACTGACCTTCCTCCGCGAAGGAAACCGTATCTGATCATGGCACCGGAAGATCGCATCGGAACGCCGCATATACCCATCGACCCCGAGAAAGTTGTTGCAATTATCGAATCCGACTACCCCGATCAAACGTTGCCCAACGCCCCCCAAGACGACGCATCTCGCGGCATCGCGAACAACCTGATCGAGTTCCTCAAGCACGAAGTGGACATGGGAAGGCTGCCCAGTAACCTACTACCCATCCAATCCGGCATTGGGAACATTGCGAACGCGGTTGTCGGCGGCCTTGCACACGGCAACAATTTCACCAATCTCAAAGTCTGGACCGAAGTTCTTCAGGACTCATTCCTCGATCTCTTCGACAGTGGACATCTCGATTTCGCGACCGCCACTTCCATCCGATTCTCTCCGGACGGCTTCAAACGCTTCTACGACGGCTGGGAGAACTACGCCGGCAAGCTGCTCTTGCGCTCGCAGCAAGTCTCCAACTCGCCGGAGATCATCCGACGCCTGGGCGTGATCGGGATGAACACGCCAGTCGAGGTCGACATCTACGCCCACGCCAACAGCACCTGCGTCATGGGATCGCGCATGCTGAACGGACTCGGTGGTTCAGCCGATTTCTTGCGCAGTGCGAAGATCAGCATCATGCATACCCCGAGCACCAGGCCCAGCAAGACGGACCCGACCGGCGTGAGCTGCATCGTGCCCATGTGCACACACGTCGACCAGACGGAGCACGACCTCGACGTCATTGTGACCGAGCAGGTACCTCCCCTTATCTCTGATTCCCCGTCCGAAATATCGCATCTCACTGACTATTTTGATCATCAGGGATTGGCCGACGTCCGGGGTCTCTCGCCCCGCGAACGTGCGCGCCTCATCATCAAGAAATGCACCCATCCCGATTACCAACCCATCCTGCAAGACTACTTTGACCGAGCCGAGTACGAATGCCTGAAGAAGGGATGGGGCCACGAGCCGCATATGTTGTGGAACGCGTTCAAGATGCACAAGGAGCTCAACGACAATGGTAGCATGAAGATTCAGAATTGGGACCATTAAGACGGGTCGTGCTTCGTGATGACGGCTCTTTAGGTCATCCTCACATGTCATGAATGAGGACGTGGGATGCGGGATGCGGGATGCAGGAGGCATGGGCCGTAGAGCAGAGGCGTGCGAGGGAAGGTTTTACCCATTGAATATATGACCTTTTCCTACTACGAGGGAGGTGGCCGTATCTTGAGAGCGGATGCGCGGCGATGAGTTCGTCGTGTTGTATCTAGGTTGTTGGCCGTGGCGGCAATTGACATTTCTTTATGAACGATATGTTGACTACGTACCGTTCGTTCATGGTACTTACAGCACAGTGGAAATAGCATGGCGTAAGAAACTCGCAGCAGTCTTCCTATACCGCTCCCTGACCCGTCCGCCACGCATCGCCCCTGGGAGACTTGAGTATTGGTAAATCATTGCCGTCAGATTTATAGTATGGTATAGTACAGGGATCACTCCCGTCCTCCGTACGAGTAGTCCAAGGACCCACCTACCTTCTGCGCCGCGGACGCGGACGCGGAGGTGACTGGTTTACGGACGACCATGGATTGAGACTGGTATGAACGAGGACGTAGACATCTACAGTCTCGTAGTACCATTCCTATACAAAGCCCCACGCGGCGCACCAAAAAGGGCTCACCTCCCGTCTCCAACTGACGCTAGAGAGAGCTGTATGCGCACCACGCCTACCCCTTCTTCCGCCTCTTCCCACCCCCACCCTCACCACCCGCACCCTCACCTCTACCCCTCCCATCCACCCCGTTCCTCTTCCTCCCCTCCCTCCTCCAATACTCCTCCTTCTCCCTCTTCTCCCTCCCCTTCCTCGCCTCCTCCCCCATCTCCACTTTCCTCCTATACACAACCCTCCCCTCCTCCTTCTTAACCCTCCTCTTCTCCACCTTCTCGTTCCGCACCGTCATGATCTTCTGCAGCAGATCCCGCGCCCGCTTCTCCTCGCCCCCGAGCACCACGGCCCGTTTCTGCAGGTAGGTTTTTGCCGTCTGCGGTTTGAGGGCCGTGATCTGCGATTTGAAGGGCAGGTCGGCGGCCAGGTGGCGCGGGACGCGCAGCGGGTTGAAGTGTCGGGTCGGGCGCGCGATGGGGCGGTAGGTGGAGTTTGGCTGGGATGGGGTGGGGAGGTGGGTGGCGGCGCGGACGGCGCCGGTGAGGCGCATGGCTTGCCAGGTTGTGGGGGCGTCGGCGAGGGCGTCGGCGGCGGGGTCGTCTCCGTTGGGGTGCTTGATGCCGGTAGCGGCAGCGGCAGGCGGTGGGGCGTCGAGGAGGTTGGTGACGGGGTTGTAGAAGCGGTGTGGTTTGACGGGGTACCAAGCGCGGAGGAAAACGATATCGCTCATGAGGATCTTGTCCTCGAAGGTGGCGCGGAAACAGCCTTCGGGTTTGGCGAGGGCGCGTTTGATCTGGCCGCGGATGCCGGAGACGGTGCGGATGGCGGCGCCTTCGAATTTGGCGATTTCGAGAGAGGAGCCGAACATGTCTCGGATGAAGGCGGTGTTGCGGAAGATCTTGTACGGGTGGCCGGTCAGCTTGAGCTTCTTGACGATCTCGGTGCTTTCGTCGACGTTCAGGACGACGCCGGTGGCGGCGATGCGGAAGCCGGGGAGCTTGTTGGAGAAGGACTGCACGCAGCAGAAGCCGGTGTTGGGTGCGATCAGCGGGCCGTAAAAGGTGCCGAAGCAGTGCATGTGCTCGGGGGTGTATTTGAGCATTCGGTTCCGGGTTCGCGAGTCGGAGATGCTGTAGACGGGTGTCGTTTGGAACCTCCGCCATCCGAGGGAGAAGATGAGTGGGTCGTTGGTCTTCAGGATCTTCTTGTGCCATCTGTGCCTCTTGATCCGCACCTGCACAAATCCAAACCGGTCCTCGGTAGGCGCCAACCCTCCCATGATCAAGGGGAACCGAGGATTAAAGGTTGCGACAAACTCGTACGGAACGTTCTCTAGCACTACCCGTGCGTAGGTGCCTGCTTTGTAGCCTTCTACCTGTGCTCTCGAGAGATTGTCTAGAGCGTCGAACTCGGCTCGATTGATGCTAAGCTGCTTCTGTATCTGCGCTTTCTGCGCATCGTACCAGTCGTCTTCGCCGAACTGCTCTTCTCCGTCTACATCGCCATCACGCTTGTCGTTATCCTTACTCTTGGCGAAGCCCTCGCGATCCTCCTCTTCGAAGCGAAGCTTGAGCTCTTCCTTTCTCCTTGCGTTGCTTTCACGCTCTGCTTCAAGTGACACAGATTCACCAGAAGGGACAGCAGATGTGTCAGCAACACCGGTAGTATCTTCAGCTTCCAAATCTTCAAAATCCCCGTCTCCTTCGTCGTCGTCACTGCCGTCAACCCCTTCAGCCCCATTTCCTTTCTCGCCGAGTAGATCAGCCGAAGCAAAACGACGCCGTAAGGCCTCGAGGTTCTCGTTGTCTGTCCACTTCTCCTTGAGTGCTTCATAATCATACTTGGGCAAACTGCGGTCTTCCAAATCACGCTCGCCATCTCCTTTGGTCTTCTTAAAGAACATTTCCTCGTCTTCTTCCTTCTCTTCTTCATAATCGCTGGCTTTTTCAACATCGCCTTTCCATCTTGAGACAACCTCTGAAGGCGTAAGGGATTCGTCATACATCAATCGAGCGAGATCTGATATCCGATAGTGTGAGACTGAGCCAAGCAAATCTTTTGCTCGCTGAGACAGGTCTTTCTTCCACCGCAGAGCCCCGTCGTCGTCACCGCTGCCTTCGTCGCCCTCCATTTCCTCGCCAGTCTCTAATTCCTGATCTTCAACGGAAGATATTGAACCTAACTCGGAGTCACTATCTGCAAAAGCGACATCTCCCCCAGCGTCGCCGTTAACGGCATCTCCTCCTGCATGGCCGAAAACCCTTCCAAGCTTGCCATCCGGTACATCACCACCTTGAATATACCCCGAGTCATCCTCCTCATAATCTTCTTCATCACCCTCGTTGTCTCCTTCATCCTCCTCCTCGCTTCCAGACTCATCTTCAAATTCATCAAGTCCATGCAGCTGATCCGAGTCCAGAAGTTTTGCAGAACGTCCTTCCTTGCGGCCCCTGTCGTCTAGATCGTATCCGCGGTCGCCAACGTTCAAGGCTTCACCACCACTAAAAAGCCGAACACCAGAATCGGCTTCGCCCAAGAGCTTTCGTTCGCCTTGCAAGCCAACAACCAATTGCTCGCCGAGACCCCGATCGAGTTGGTCTTCGTTATCTATGTCAAAATTTGAAGTCTTGATATCGATGTAGACGGCATCTTTGTCTACTAACACACCCCCAACGTCTGACATCGGTGCGAAGAGGACCTTTTGCTTTTCGCCTAACCTACGTCGACCACTCTTGCCTGTGGCCTTGGCGACGGCCTGGTCCATAAACGGTGTCGGGTAAGGATCCGGGAGAGCTTCGATCATCGAGACAGTAAGATCACCTACTCCAGGAATGTGTACGCGTCCGCCATTCGCAGGAAAGTTTGTGCCCCGTAGATAGCCGTAAAGTGCCACCGTCCGATCACACTTTGGGTCTTCTTCGACGGCAGTTGGAGGGGTCAAATCGAGGAATCGATCTGCAAGACAGTAAGGATGTGAGTTCCTCCAGATCAAGGGTCGCGGGTTCTTCATGACGGATATGAAGCGGGATATATTGTGGATTTCTCGGTCGGGGTAACGCCCGTTGATGACGCCAGAGAGGTAAAATAGCTTCGCTCCTTGGTACAGTTCTCCCCAAAACCTGTGCTTCAATCTCTTCTTCGCATCCTTCAGCGTACTTGGTTTTTTGAAGAGGTCCAGATGTGTGAGGATGCCGAAGACGTTGCCCGGCATCCCGCTTGCGGAAAGGATATTAAGAAATTCCATCGTCTCCATCTCGAACCCATAGTTCCCGTCTATCATTAACAGGACAATATCTGCTATTTTGGAGACGTCGATCATGCTGGCGAGCGAGTCTGCAGGACATTCTATGAAGGTCAGACGCCTTCGCTTCGAAGTGACGACCGTAAGAGGACCGGTGGGAGACGAAAGCGCCTGTTTCGTATATCGTTTGATCAATGATTTGATGAGAGTCGTCTTGCCCACCTAGAGTACGTCAGCGACATTCCTGTGCCGCCGAATCGGCACTCACTCCTGGTGGTCCAACAACTGCGACAATGATTGGAGGCGCCTCTTCCGGTAATCGGTCCACCAATGGAACATGGAGTCGCTTTTCTTTAACCTGCAAACTATCAACATCCTCAATCAACTGTTCGCACGGGACAAACTGACATCGTGAGAGCGAGCGGCTTGTTTCTGCAACCGACCCGGACTGGCAAAGGCAAAAGCTTTGGGATTTGGACCTTGATAGTATTAGATGGAGAGGAACATTGATATCGCTATCACAGCTTACCGCCAGTATGTTTTTTCTTCTCCTTCGTCTTCCGATGCGGTCGATTCCCTTGGTCCTCCATCGCTCTACCCACTCACCTCAGACGTCTGCTTCGACTTTGGTACCGTGAACTTTTCGATCCGAGACTAAGAAGTTTATCGGCGAAAGGTAATGCCGAGATCTGCGCTATCCGTCATGCCCCGCGTGGCTTCTTGACCACACATGTCGGATGGTCTCACTAAAACCTCGGATGGTCTTGACAGAGATTATCAGAAGACCATTTAACCTTCTGAAACACCTCAAGATCAACTGAGGTCCAAATTCTTTGAATATATTATTAATCTATCCTGAATTAATTAACTCTAATTCTAATGTATCTGAAATGCATGCATAATATATTTCATATTGCTAACTCAAACTCCCTAATCCTAACCACCTAACCCCCAAACACTAATCCCTAACCACTAATCAGTTACAAATAGATTCTTAATAGATTTGTAATGAATTACTAATGAATTACACAATCTCAAGTTCAGTATCTTGCTTATTAGCTCTGCAAAAAACCTTAAAGTTCAGAATTAGTGTAGGATCATCCGAGGTTTTAGTGAGACCATCTGACCTGCATCCGTTGGCTTCGATGATACCTGGTACCTTACCTTTTGGTGGGGCTGACCAAGTCGCCGGACCCTGATCTACAACGTCTTCCTTTACTTGATATCGTCAACCATAATTCAAACAGTTCCTGTGAGACTCATCATCCGAACACATACAGAATCTCTTCCTCAGAAAAACACTTCGTAAGACATTCCAAGCAAACACCCCAAGATTCTTATCAACCAAGATGCTGTACAACGTACGTCAACATTTACCTCCTGCCTGCGCCGTATACATTGCTAATCTATGTCTGTGCTCAAGGTCACCCTCAAAGAAAACGCCTCTCCTGACGAGCTCACCAAGTACTTTCACCTTGGTTCCTTCCTGGCTCAGCATGACACTGACTTTGGTGAAGGGCGAAGGAGACTGCAAAGGAGCAAGGTGGCAAGATCCAGCATGAGTTTACCTTGATCAAAGGATTCACGTACGCTCTTTTATACCCGGTCAGCCTTCGTATGCGAAAAGCTCGCTCGCTGACCGAGTTGCAGGGTCGATTTTCCCGCCGATAAAGTGAGGGTCCTTGAGTCGAACGATCATATCCATGTCGAGGCGGACTCGGAGGCGAAGACACAGTAGATGCGGGTGGTGATGGACAGCTTGCATGTGATGGTGTTAGACGTGACGATATAGACAAGACCACTGATTGGAATGGAACGAACTTGACTGATATGCTCTGGCGCTACATCGCACCCTCAACTTTGACTGTTACTTTCCGCATGATATCGGCCAAAATTCCACCTGGTGGAAAACCAGTACGTCCTGGAGTTTCGTCAAGAATCTATGCCTTCAACCTGCTATATCCGCATTGCAAGGGGTTTGAGTCGTAGTGTACCGGTGTCCCTACATCTGGCTCCTGGATGCTCTACGGCGAATCAAGCCCAACCCCTCTGAAACGATGATTCACACAATTTGAAGCTCAAGCCTGTGGAGGCCTACTAGGGTGGAAACCTTGGAACGTTGTCAGCCTAGGTAGCTTACTAAGCAGGCTTAATAATCAGAGGTGGGATGAGGGTACAGTACATCCTCAGACAGCATACGCTTCGTACGAATTACTAAACGGGGAGATGACCTTGGTTTGTAAAGATGTGGAGCTTACAACGACCTCTTGTATTACAATCGTCTCTCTTGCGGGCTTTATGCCCTTTGAAGCGATATAAGAGAGCTCAATCCACCACTTCACTATCGTCGAAATCACCAATAGCACAGCCATGGCCCCACCCGCCAACCTCCGTCAATGTTGCGGAGGACGAGGTCGCCAAATTGGCAGCGAAACCTCTTCATCCGTTGAGGCTAGCTGATCTAGTGAGGTGAATCCTCAAGTGCTTTCAAAGCATACCTGGGTAGCTTCCATAGCTGACGGAGTTTCGACTCAGGCACGGTCGCCCACCTCTCTCTTCTGAAGCTCTCTTCTCCTCTGCAAACTTCACCCTCACCCTCCTGCCCATACGGCTAGCACACCGCATACAGGCACTTCGAAATCTACCTTTCATTGTCGTGTCGAATCCACACATTGCCAAGATATACAGCAATTATATCCACTCACTGTCCACGCTCCTACCGTATCAGGAACGGCAGATCACCTCCCGCGAGGATGAGATCAAATTCACCGAGGTCATGGCGGATCTGGTGCAGACGCACTCGAACACGATACCTATACTGGCGCGTGGCTTCCTGGAGTGCCGAAAGTACATCAGTTCGGCGGACATTACACGGTTCTTGGAGGAACATCTTCGAGCACGGATTGGGACCAGGTTAATAGCGGAGCAACACATCGCATTGCATCTCTCCTCTGCCCCACACCGCAGTGAGGATTCTGAAAATCAGCATGAAGACTCGGCTAGCTACATCGGCGTAATCGACACCGCCCTCCAACCTGCCAAGGTGATCCGGCACTGCGAAGCGTTCGTGTCTGAGATTTGCGAGCTCAAATACGGCGTCCGACCCACGGTTGTCATCGACGGGCAACCCGACACCACATTCGAGCATGTTCCTACTCATTTGGAGTATGTCCTCACCGAACTACTGAAGAACGCATTCCGTGCCACGGTCGAGGCGGGCAGAGAACGCGAGCCGATCGAAGTTACCATCGCCGCTGCACCCGAGATGGCTGGACCAGTCGATGCCAGCGGGTGGGAGATGGACCGGTCCAGTCCGCAGCGGTCCACCTCTGGTGAGTCCGTCCGAGGTGGGCTTCGTCCGACGTCCGGCGTGACCATCCGGATCCGGGATCGCGGCGGGGGCATCTCACCGGGAAATCTACCCAACATATGGTCATACAGCTTCACTACGTTCAGTGACGACGACGTGCTGGAAGCGGTGTCTGCCAACGGCAACGTCGACGGGCTCAACGTCATATCCGGAGTGGGTGGGAGCAGCAGTATTGCGGGACTGGGATATGGCCTACCGCTCGGTCGGGCGTACGCCGAGTACTTTGGTGGTGGGATCGCGGTGCAGAGCTTGTGGGGTTGGGGAACGGATGTGTACCTGAGTCTCCGTGGCGTCGGACAGATCTGAAGTGGAGTCAAGTCAAACCGGGCCTTACAGCGCAGGGGCAAAAGGTGCTTTGCCAGAGCGTCCTAAGAATGATGCTGATGAATGACGACTCTCTGGATGAACGGCAAGCGAGCACGAACAATCAAGCGCTTATTCCTGTTGCGTCTGGCCACATACAGTACCGGACCTTATTATCAACAGATTCTTCTAGCCTGTTAGCCATTCCACTTGCCACCAGGAGTTCAGGTAGCCACAGTTGAAAGGGGATGCGCCTGGCCTAAATCATGTATCTAAAGTTGACGCTAACTTGCCTTATCTTCAGGAAGGAACAGGAGAAAAGGAAAAGGAAAAGGAAAAGGAAGAAGGCGAAGGCCAGGAGTCTAGATTCCTTTCCAATCGCGACCCGAAATGAATCTTCTTCTTCACTTCTTCACATCAGTCATCTCTGGCGGGAAAAGTCCAATGCATTGACCACCTTCAAAAGCTGTGGTCGGAAATTATTAATAAGTTACAGTACTAGGTAGGTAAGTTACTTCCTGCTCTGTAACGTTACCTATTTGGTACCTTCGTAAGTTTACACCATGCTTATGCTTGGGGCTAACTATATCTGGTAAGATCTGACTGACAGATAGGTAACGCTTTGCCATGTGTTTTCCCATGCGGCAGCTGTCCGGAAGACCGAACCCTAACTTACCCCCAAATGGATTCATACTTTACCGACATCGGATTAGTGGCTGTGATCTAGCTTGCTGTGGATGACTGCTCGTTTGGGTCGCATCAATGGCTTCTTTTTCAGCAAGCCACGTTGAAGGGCTAGGAGCCGTGCTTTCAGTCCTCTTCACGATGGATTATTATGGCCACCGCTACAAGAGGGGATTCCCTCCCATGTTGGACATTCATTCACATTCGCTCGTTACTGTCTTTCCTTCGCTCTGTCTGTCGCTCTTTCTGTCCCTCTTTCTGTCACTCTTTATACTTCCCTTTCCTCTGCTTCGGTGGAAGCATTCGCGGTCAAGATGTTCTCTCAGATCCTTGTACCGCTGTTCATCGCCCTTCTTGCCCCCGGCTTGACGTCTGCCTCTCCGGCCCTACACTGGAACAAGAAGAAGGATGCATGTTATGACGATAACGCGCTCAGGGCTGTGGAGCGGTATTGCAGTGAAACGTCGACTGCCTTCTGCTCGGGCTATCTCGCAACCCCAAAGTCCGCCGATCCAAGCAATGCTCCCACCTCACTTGGATCAGCCCGCATCTCGAGCGCTTGCCACTGTCTGATGGCGTCGGAAACACCTGTTGCGAAGACAACGCGGACGACTACAATCTGCCCGAGCTCCAGCACTATTGGCTGCTCGACAGGCAGCTTCGTCACAAGCACAACCAGCCCAGCCATCAGCGCTACTGGCAGCTCGACAAGCACGATCAGCCTAGCCACCAGCGCTGCTAGCAGCTCGACTGTAACAGCAATGTATGTACTACGGCAAACACCTCTTCCGAAAGGTATGCGATTGAAAGGTACTCGGCGCTAACAACATATTCTTTTAGTATCACCACAACCGTGACTATTACAGGCCAGTCGAGTACTGCCAGCGTTCCAATAACGTTGACCATCCCTGGCGCCGGTGAGGTGACGACTGTGACTGTACAAGGTTCAAACTCAGTCTGCCAACCAACCACTCTCACCATCCCCGGTGCCGGTGAGGTGACGACCGTGACTGTGCAAGGGTCGAACTCAGTCTGCCAACCAACCACTCTCACCATCCCCGGCGCCGGTGAGGTAACGACCGTGACCGTTCCAGGAGTTGCGAACAAAGTCAATGTTCCAGTCACTCTAACCATCCCCGGCGAACGTGAAGACACCACAACAACAATAACGATTCCTGGCGCCGGCCAAGTGACCACAGTGACCATTCCAGGAGTTGCAAATACCGTCACTGTCCCAACTACTCTGACTATTCCCGCCGCCGGTGAAGTGACTACAGTGACCATCTCGGGGGTTGCAACAACAGTCACAGTTCCAACCACTTTGACCGTCCCTGGGGAACACAAAGCGACCACAACTACCCTGACGATTCCTGGCGCCGGTGAAGTGACCACAGTCACCATCTCGGGGGTTGCAACAACAGTCACAGTTTCGACTACTTTGACCGTCCCTGTGGAACGTGAAGTAACCACCTTGACGATCCCTGGTGCCGGTGAAGTGACCACGGTGACCGTGCCAACAACAGCGACTGCGCCGGCCCCTGTCAATGCTCCTTGCCAAATGACCACAATAACCATTCCCGGCGCCGGTGAGGTGACCACAGTCAGTGTCCCAACTACTTTGACCGTCCCTGGGGAACGTGAAGTAACCACTTTGACGATTCCTGGTGCCGGTGGTGTGACCACGGTGACTGTGCCAACCACAGTGACTGCGCCGGCCCCCGTCAATGCTCGCTGCGAACAGACCACCATAACCATTCCTGGCGCCGGCGAGGTGACCACGGTGACTGTGCCGACGACCGCTCCTTGTGTTCCTTCTACAAACACAGTCACAGTCTCCGTTACAGACACCACAACGCTCCCAGCAGTTACAGCCACGACCAGTCTTCCTGCAATGACAAACACGGTTACTCTTCCAGCGGCCACAATCACCCTTCCCGCAGTCACGTCCACAGTGACCCTTCCCCCCAACACCATCACCCTCATGGCGTCCACAATCACCCTGCCCGGAGTCGTCACTACCGTGACCATTCCTGCCAGCACACTCACTCTTCGAGCCTCCACGGTCACCCTACCACAGGCTACAGTTACCCGCGTGATTCCATTCAATCCATTCGCAATCATCCCGCCAGTTACAATTACCGTCACCGTTCCAGCCGAGACCGTCACCTCGACTGCCACAGTCATAACGACTGTCACACATTGTGCAATACCGCCACAAGAGCGAAGTCGAGAGTACTCCAACAATCGTGTAGTCGTCCCCATATAGATGGACGCCGTTGTGGTCCTACGCGATACACCACTGCCTTTACATATCGAGGTCGAGGGGGGCAAAGTTCCGAGGTTCGCCCAGAATGTGATATTGTTGCTTACTCATCTCTTACTAAGCGCCCCTATTTATGTCTTAGTCATCCTTTCCTATATATACTCTACATAGTGTAAATGAATAGAAACAACTTTCTACAGATCAATTCACATCTGATAGCATTAAAGATTTAAGACACACTTTTAAGCAGTTTTGAAACTCAGACTTTGATCTGAGCTGATTTGATTTGTATTTTAATTGTAAAAATTTCAATGCAATAATGCATAAATTACATATTCATTCTCTCTTCAGTGCTCATCACTACTTCAGCATTAAGACTACAGAATAAAGAGATAAATTTTTACATTATATTATATAAAGAAAAGTTCTATTTTTCTTATATTGTAATATGTTTAACAGCAATTCAAATCAAATCAGAATTAATTTATTAATTAATGTCTTTAATCATTTATAATCTCTCAGTATAAAGCTTAACTCTATTTCTATAATAATGAACAAACTCATTATTATTAATTAGTTAGCAGTGTCAGAAATGACTTCTTAAGTTAATTACATGTAAATTCATGAGTCTCTTATCTATAAGAGACTGATGAGTAAGATATGTAACAATGTGAGACACTACATTACAATAGCTATTTAATGAAGTCTTAATGTTAAGATCTTGTATTGATAAAGATTAATAATTAAGAAACTTAAAAGATTTATATGTAAAGACTGTCTATATAGTACTTTGCTTATTAATTATTGTATAAGAAATTCAACTATGATTCAGTATGAGTACATAATGATATTATAACAATTATCTTTTCTTTTATGTGCTAATTCTTTAGTACATTGATGTATCATCAACATTAATGTAAGTAATGATTCACTTAACATTCTTATGTATTTTGCTTGTTGTCTATCTCAGCTAAACTGATGATCTTGTGTAATACTTTAAGTTTGTTACATTCAGATAGATGATGATTCAGCTTTGTTTAACAGTGAATAATACACAAAATATAAGTAAGATCAACTTTTCTTTATTTTTAAATTAATTAAATTAATGATCTCTGTTAAGAAGTGTAATGCTCTATCTGCTTTCTTGACTTCTTTAATCTTAGTATAAAAAGTTAACAGAGTCTTCTTCTATCTTAGATAGCAAAGTTTCTGCTATCAATTTAATTATATTTAAGTTAACTGCAGTCAACATTAACACATTAAATTCATTAAATAGACAGATAACACAAGTACTTATTATTTTTTCAATAAATTATGAGTCTAAGTTAGCAAGAGACTTCTTAGAGAAAGTGTAGACTGATTTAATGTATATGATTCTTAATATGCTGCTCATCAGAACAAAACAAGTAGACAGCTTTTAATATGCTGTTCATTGAAGCAAAATAAGTAGATAGCTCTTAATACACTGCTTATTAAAGCAAAATAAGATAGACACAATGAGCACAACAATTCAGCAGCTTAATATAAGTTAAGTATTGATAAATAAGCATTTTCTACATTGTTATAAGCAAACAATACATACATATATCTTTTTTGTTATTACATTCATCTTTATAAACACTCTTTTATCTTCAATTCTTATACTGTATGTCAATCATCACTATGAATCAAGAGCACAACTCATTATTCTTTATAAAGTGATGTTTAATCTCTGTTCTCACTTGAGAGAACTGTGAGAAATGATTTATTCATATAAAGAGATAACTAACTGATGAGAATCTTTAATATATAATAAAGATACACTCATTAGCAATGTCTTCTCTTTCTTTTTATTAAGCAATCTCAATTTTAAAAATCAGCAAATTAACAGCAGAGCTCTATTCTGAATTACAGTCTGCATTAACATTAATGATAAGAACTATTTTATAAATAAAATTACAGTAAAAGAAGCTTGAAATGCTCTTTTCTTAATGTATAAAAAGAAACTGTGAACAACTGAGAGACAATATTTGATGAAGTTCATTGAATATAAGATGTCATTAAACATAACTGTTAATGAGATATGAACTTAACTTAATAATCTTAGCAGAAAGATTGCTGCAACACAGTTAAGACTTAAAAACTTTATTATATTTAAGCAGCAGTTTTAAATACTGCTTTAAACACTGTCAGTAAAGTATACTGTTATTTATGATGTCATTGATGCTCAAAATGCATTTAACATTGAGATGAGTCTGCAGAAACTTCAGAAGAAGAAAACTTAACTGAAGATATCTGATAATGCTTTATGAGCTGAGCAGTAAAGACAGAACAAAAATTATTAAGAATGTCAAATCTTATAATATGATTATAGAAGATATTTAAGCTTAAACAGTGATCACTTATTATTATACAGAACTTTAATCTACTATCTTTATAATAATATTTATTACAAACAGAACTGTAAGTATATCTCTGTGATTCATAAGATTATATAGTCAGCAAAGCTAGTCAAGACAGTTAAGAAGCAGATTAAGTTGATTGCAGTTAATTTGTACAGAAACAAAAGAAAAAATCAGATTTATAATGTAAAAATTGTTTCTGAAGAAAAATTCAGCATATAAAAGTCTGAAGTTGTAGATAAGTTTAATGAAAAGATTACTGCTATCTTTAAAAACATTATTAATAAGATTTCTTAATCAGATTAAGTTGCAGACTCTGATGTCTCATCTTATATAATTAATAAACTTTAGCTTTTCAGTGACTCTCTGATGTGCATATAACAGTGTATTATTAAAATTAAAGAGAGAAGATTATATATCAATTATTATAATACAATTACTATGCAGAATAAGAATAAGAATTTAATTTTTTAAAATTTAACATTTTATGTTTTAAAGCTTGAAGTCAATCTTCTGTCAGAAAAGAAGATGTGTAAGAATAAACTGTTTAAATATTTTAATTATAAAAATTTCTACATGCAAAATAAGAGCAAAAAGCTCATGTTAAAAGCATCTAAAAAAGAGAAAATCTACATAATTAAATATATTTTAAATAATCTTAATGAATTTGTTCTACTCTCTGTTATGCATGTACAAAGTAAGTCAGAGATTGCTCTTTCAGAAATATGCAAAAATTTATAAATTTAGATTCTTAGATTTACTACAGACACACTTAGTGAGAATGTGTAAATGAATGATGACATAGTTATGTCACATAATGATAAGATTAAGACATATAGACTTTAACATTGTTGATTTGTTCATCTTAATGCAGCTAAGCTTCATGATCTTTACAAAATTATTATTTTAAATAAGTCAATTCTCATTATTAAGAACATTGAACACGATCGTTCCCATAGGGGAAACGATCCTACTATATAGGAAGGGGGTCGACCCTCAAAGGGTCGACTCGACACCTCTAGTGTCGACTCGACGACCAGAGTGTCGACTCGACATCTGCCTCGTCGTCTTATGCTTGGGGCTACGCGCAGGGCGCGTAGGTCTCATACCTTCCAGAGTATGGTCGTAACACCATCCCCCCCCTTCTTAGGCGCTAGTCCCTTAAGCCTATATATAAGCGAAGGTGTAAGGAAACCTTTCGTCGTCAGTCATGCCTCGAAAACATTCAACATCTCGTGAGCACGATAATCGTCTGCGTGCTGCCAAAGAGATTTTTTCGTACGGCAACCCCTCAGTCATCCCTTGTGTCTATATCAATATGTATGAGATCTGTGCTCTGACTAAGTTTGTAAATCAGTAAGAACATAACATAAATAAAAAAAAAGTCAACATTCTTATTTTAATCTTCATTAATATATGTGAATCTTTATCTTTGTTGTTCACTGACTATCAATACTTTCTAAAAATTATAAATAATGATTTACAAAAGATATAAACAATATTACTGAAGCAATAAGATAATGCTTTACAGAAACTGCAGAAGTAATAATTAAAGATTGAATTTCAGTTTGATGTAAAGATTCTTATTGTATAAAGTGATAATGTAACAGAGCTGAGATCTATTCTTAATGAGTGATGTATGTTTTTCAGCATTATATCACAGTATATAGTGCTCTATATATTGATTTAAAATGATGTGACTAAGAGAGCAATCAGAATCACTGAGAACTCAGTATATACAATAATTAAGAAGATTAAACTTTCAATAAAGTTTTAAGTAAAGACTGCATGAACTGATGCTTATCTTTACAACTGCACAGCAACTAACTTCTTAATCAATGACAAATAAGTTACTTCAGAGAAAGCTTTCACTGAGGTGAAACTGTTTATTAATTATATATATATATAAGAATGCAAATGCTACTTCTATGTTGACTTAAAGTCTCTGTCTGAGAGCAGACAGAATAAGTTTATGAATTGAGAATGAATAAAAGTATTCATAAATTATAATGAAAAAATCACAAAGCAGTATCTGCTTTGAGCATTAAATCTTAAGTAAATCATCAAGAGTTATGCTGTCAAGTTTGCTGAAAACAAGAAAGAAGACAGCATTGATATGAGACTTTATAGATAGATATTAAACATTCTTTTAAAATAAAAATCTGTTGAATGATTACATAAGACTGAAACTGCAGCTGCTTCACTGAAACAATTTCTGAAATCTGATATGTAAACTTATAAATTTAGATCTGTGAGTCTTTATCTTATTGTTATGTCATCAAAGAAAGAGATCACAGACAATTCATTGTTTAAGTTAACTGTAGTTAACTTTAATTACAATGCATTAAAGCTCTTTTCTTATGTTAAGATTTCTGTCAACAAGATCAGTCATTCAAACATAAGTGTCTCAATTAAGAAAGTCAAGACATTTCTGTGCATTAAGATATTAAAGAGAAGACAGAAAGACAATAATATTAATTTTAATGAGTTTATAATAAAGATCTTAAAAGTTATGCTGATATTGACTGCATTCACAGTTAATGATGAGAATAATGAGTACTCAGCAAAAACTGATATTTCAACTTCTCTGATATATGCTGAAGCAGTGAAAGACTTAATCTGAGAAAAGATGTAAAAGAACATCATTAATGCAGAGTTGACAGCATTTGCAGTAAATGATATTTGAAAAGAGACTGTTTCATTAAGAGAAATTAACATTGTGATTAATAAGTGAATATTTAAATTTAAGCTGCACACTGATAATTTTCTTGACAAATTAAAGATAAAAATAGTGACAAGAGAGTTCTTATAGATGTACAGCATTAATTATAAAGATATCTTTACATTAATTATGAAGTTTAATACTCTTTATGTCTTTCTGACTCTAATTGCACTCAAAGATCTAGAGTGTCATCAGATAGATGTCAACAATGTTTTTATTGAGTCATTTTTAAAGAAAACAATCTACATAACATCATCTTTCAGAGTTACAACTATCTCTAACTGTATACTATACATTTTATGCAATTTATATGATCTGAAGTAAGCTGTCAGAGATTAACATAAATGATGTGTTACTGAGCTTCTTTAGTTAAATTTTCATTAAAATAATGTAAATTTATGTCTTCTGATTCACACTGTCAAGAACATCATGCTATTTCTTTATGTAAATGATATTATTATGATCTCATTAAATCTCTTAAATATTCTCTAATTCAAAAAGTTTCTCAAAAGCTTATTCAAGATCAAGAACTTAAGAAAGACACAGAAAATTCTTGATATTTAAATAATTTATAACTGCAAGAAAAGAACACTGTGCATAAATTAGACACATTATGTTGACAAGATGCTCAGAGATTTTTACATGCAAAGTAATAAACATCAATATATTGAGATCTCACTGAATAAATATGACTCTCTTTGCTCAGCTGATTCTAATGATCAGTGTATAGATTAACAAAAATATTAGCAGATCATTAAAAATCTTATGTATACTGCAATTTATATATACTTAGACATCTTCTTTATCTTAAAATGACTGAGTCAGTATCTCAGTGACTCTGCAGAACATTATAAGTATATATTTAAGAGATTGTTGCAATATATATGATTAATTATTAATTTTAAGATCATGTATAAGCTCAATAAAAGTCAAGATCTGCTTGAATACTTTAACTCTGACTATGTATCAGACAAATTAAACAGAAGATTTATTCTAAATTATGTCTTTTTACTTAAAAAAGAATTTATGTCATGAGTTAGTCAGAAACAGAAGTCAATGACAACATTGATTATAGAGACTGAATACATAATTATATCAATATGTGCAAAGACTGAAGTCTGACTCACTTAGATACTAAGAAATATGAAATTAAATAAGTATCTTGAAGTCAATTTACATTGTGTGAGCATTTAGAAGAATGAGACTCATAGAGAAAATATATTTCTTTAATTTAAAAGAGATAATCAGACTGTTTTGACACTGATTAAGAATGCTTATGTATATAAATGATTAAAGCACATTGATGTTGTCTATCATCATATTTAAGATCTGCACAAAAGAAATTAAATTTAAATAAACTTTATATTTAGTTAAGACATAATAGCTGATGAACTGATCAAGCTTTTGTCAAGACAGATATTTAAGTGCTTTATATGTTAGTTAAGACTTGACAACAGTGAGAGTTAATAGATATAAATGCATTAAATAAAAATGTTAAGAAGTACAGTGCTTTATCTGCTTTCTTAACTTCTTTAATCTTAATATAAAAAGTTAACAGAGTCTTTTTCTGTCTTAAATAACAGAGTTTCTGCTATCAATTTAACTACATTTAAGTTGATTGCAGTCAACATTGATGCATTAAATTCATTAGATAGACAGATAGCACAAGTACTCATTATTCTTTCAATAATCTCTTTATTTAATTGCAATATATAAGAAACTCTTTCTCACACACAACTTGCATTCATTTCATCTTTAACATCTTAATATATCAAAGTCATAGCAACTCTGTGTCTTTGAACAGCACTTCTCTCTTGTAACACTCTGTAAATAACATGATAGTGAAAGTGTAACAACAATGACATTATAATCATTAAGAAGAATAAGAGAGATGTTCTTTCTGCTACATTTCTTATTAAGAATTCAGTAAGATTGTCAGTGATTTCTGTACATATAGCATTTAAGACATCAATGTATTTTAATAATGTTGCAGTCTAAAAGATACACTCATACAAATACAAAGAAACACAACAAGAAATCTTCAGATTTCTGTTGCTCTCATCATCAGACACTGTCTATCAACATAATTTTAAATATTAATAAGTTAACAAACTTATCAAAGTTAATTCTGAAGATCAAGTCTGTAAATGCTAAATCAATAAAGAATGCAATAAATATTATAAGTAATATCATTAACATACTTGCTCTGCTGAAATGAAATGCAGAAACTGAATGTAATAAAAAAGAATGCTGAGCATAAGAAATGTAAGTGTCTTAAGATGAACTCATTGACAAAACATTCACACAATAATGATGAGATATACACTTTAAATAGTGTTGTTACACAGAAGAGACAGCAACAGAGATCTCACTGTTGCATATAGATGCAGTTGTATTTATTTAATCTTTTTAATGATGAAATGCTGTCTTTTTACACCTCATTCTCACTTTCTCAAGTCACAGATAAGTCATTGTTGACAGATTTAATTGAAAATGCTCACTTAATGATTATCACTACATCATTAACATTACAGAACATCATCTCTGAAGCATAATTAATTTGTAAGAAATCTGCTGCTCAGAAGAGTGTTAAGCTTAAGATTGTAATTGATGAATATTCTTCTTTCATAGTAGTGTTATTGTATACATTACACTTTAATTTCATTTTTACCTCAGTCTCTAAGAATGTCATCACTTCATAATATTATACTCTCAGCAATTTCTCTATCTTCTTATTTGCTCACACTGACATCACCTTGATGTCACATCATAATCATTACATTAACAACAAGTTAAATTCTCTCTGTTGTCTTTACTGTTCAAAACATATCAGCAATAACATTAATCAGTGTAACATTATTAAAAATTAAAATTGCAACTATTACAAGACACTTTAAAAGCTATGCAACTCAGTTCAACAGAAAGTTTCTTGTCATCTTGTAATGCATTAATAATAATAAATCTCTGCATTCTTTAACTGTTAAGTTAATAATTTGTATGCACTTGTTAATTATATCATCATTATAACAATTAATGATGTTCATTAATCTTGACTTCAGTGTTATCTTGATTATATATAAACATCATTTATTAAGTATGTTACTATCTATATTACTTATGTTGTAAGACATCACAGCAATCATCATAAATCTGTAAAGATTCATAATCTGTTATTGCTTATGATTTAAGAGCAGTAGATAATCACTATGATGTAAACATTTATATTAAATATCTTTCACTTTATAATTTATTCTCTTAATTTTCTTGCACTTTACTGTCATCATTATGTTGCTTACTTCACTTTAAATGTAAGCTTCTCTCTCTTTAATTAAGTAACAATATCTTAAAAAGCTTTTACAACTCAATGCTGTAACTTAATCACTTTAACAGCAATTATAACATCAATAAGCAGTCACTGTTCTTGTCTTCTGCTTCTGATAGTGATGTAGATGCAAAGATGACAGAGTGATTTGATAATGTTTTATTAATATATTAATTATATTTTGACTTCACTTCTTCTAGATAATACTATGTAGAATATTTTTAATAGAAGTTTTTAATTTCTTAAATCTCATTTATGTTTATACTTCTTCTCTGCTCTTACATCATATTCTTATTACAACACTTTTACATCTTTTATATTCTTTACTCAAAGTCACTTATTATATTCTGTCAAATATTCTACTCACTTAACTTTATATTGTAACTGTTCTTTTCTTTATTTCTTATTTAAGAACTCTTTAATCTCATATTCTTTCTCATCATTTATGAGATCTAAAAAGAACAGTTCTAATAAAGAATTATTATTTAGATGACATTTATAAGACTTTAAATATAAGACATAAAATACATTATGAATTTTATAATAAGCAGATAGAGTCAGTCAGTATGTTTATTTATCAATAAGATTGATAATTTAAAAAGACTTAATAAATTTATGCAATAGTTTCTTGCTTAATCTGTGTTGCTTTAAATTCTTAATGAATAATAGCATTAAATCATTGATGTTGTAGCTTTTTTGAACATGATTTTTGTCAAAATACTTAATTTGTACTTTCACAGCAACTTATTATTGCTTTATTATTGTAACATAAATTTTCTTTATTTGCTGTGCTCAATCTTTCACTGCTGACATCTTCTCTTCATAAACATTATTCTTAATGTGTTGAGCAATTCTTAAATAATAACTCATTAATGTCTTAAATAATGTTTAACTGATTGTTGCATATTTTCTGTTTGCATACACAAACTCTGTCATTAACAGAAAGAACACTTAGTTATTTTGTTCTTCATAACAATAATAATATAAATAATGTTCTAAAGTTTAATTCTGTCTTTTAATTTAATTATTAATTTGTAAATAAAAGACAATGCTTAATCTTCACTTCATTTAAAGTTGATAACAGAATTCAAATCAATATACATTGATAAAAATTGATTCTTAGTCTGAGACAATATCTCTGAATTCTTCATAGCAGTATATGATCTGTTTAATATATATGTCAGCTAACTTAATCACAGTAAGTTTTTTAATGACAGAAATATATTGAGTTATCTTTGTAAGATGATTCACAATTATCAGTATGAAGTCATAAACATCAGTTTCTTATCTGCTAGACAGCAAGTCAGTAATTATGTTTATTGTTATTTTCTTTTATGATTAAGTAGATAATGACAACAACTGTAATTTATCATATAAGTAATGTCTTAATACTTAAATTCTTAGACATACAGTATACAAAGTGACATATTCTTAAACATTATTTGTTATATTAACTTAATAATACTTTCTAAATAACAAATCAATTGTTCTGTCTACTTTATAATGTTCTGCTAGAACATCATCATAATGCAGCTTTATAAGCTCATTCTTAATGACTTCATTAGATAATATGTATATCTTATTCTTGTAATGAAGTAATTCAGTGAAATTAAACATTCATAAACTATCATTGATGTCTTAATAACTGCAATTACTCTGTAATTTTAAGTCTTATTACATCTTTACTGTTAAAACATCAGTGTTCTGCAAGAAATAAATAAGTTTAAAAAAGAATAATTATCTTTTATTATGTATCATTTTGCTGTCAATCACTTTCTGAATCAATGCACATGAAATGAATTATTTATAATTAATAATTTCAGCAACAAAGTTAAGCAGCTTTTCTGCTACATTATATATAAATAAACTAAATATATAATCATTGTTCTCTAATTCATTTCTGAATAAAAACTTTCTAAATCTTTTATTAACTTATTCTTAATAGTTATGATCTTTAATCTTAATGCTTAATCAATATTCTTTTAATAAAATGATTAATGTAATTTGCAGATCTAAGCTTTAAGTGTTGACTTAATTAATTAAAGCAGTAATGCTTAATTCTAATTCTTAAAATAATGTAATCAGCTTTCATTGTAATGTTAATAGCAATCTGTTCATATTCTTCTTGACTTTGTAGTCAGAACATCTCAACAACACATTAATGAGATTTATTTTCTTTGATTAATGTGTAATTATGAAATCATAAGCAGCTAGTCTTATAACTTAATGTGTTTATCTTTTATTTAATGATTTTACATTCATAAATTCTTATAGATTATTGTGATCTGTAAATATCTCAATAAGATAATAACTATTCTCAAGATAGTGTTGTCAGTGTTTAAATGCCTTTACAATTGTCAACAATTCTTAATCATAAATTTCATAGTGTGTTTCAGCTGAATTTAACTTTCTTAATTAAAAGATAATAGAGTGTCATTAAGCATTCATTTAAAACTGTAAATAGATATTTATTAACTTAATTATTGAGACATCAGTTTTAATTTGAGCTCTTAGCTCTGAGTTAAAGTGTATTAAAATAAATGTCTATATAAAGACATTGCAAAACTTATAAAATGCTTATGTTGTCATTTATAATTACTTAAATGCATTTATCTTCTTACTGTTCTTGCTGCCTTTTAACAAATCAGTTAAAGAAGCAGTGATCTTAAAATATCTCTATATAAAGTAATAATAAAAGTTTGCAAACTTTAGAAATATTTATATTTCACAGTAATTTCTAAATATTGATCATTTCTTTATGATTTTGATATGTTGTTGATTCATTAAAACATCAATAGTGAAGATGATGAACTTAAGAAATTTTATTTATATAGTATGAAAAGTGCACTTCTTTAAGTTTGCATACAGTTTAAATTGTTAAAGTTGCTTCAGAATTTGTTTTATATAACTTTGATGTTCTTTTAAAGAACTGAAATAGATCAGAATATCATTTAGATATATTATATAAAAGACATTGACTAGCTTAGTTAATGCTTAATTGATATAGACTTGAAAGATTGTTGAGACATTAATCAGTTTAAATGACATAATTATATATTTAAAATGACTATAATATATATAAAATGCAGTCTTTTACTTATTGTCTTTCTTAATTCTGATGTAATGATAAGCATTCTTAAGATCTAGTTTAATGAACATCTTGACTTTACTTAAATGATTAAGTGTCTCATTAATTAATAACAGAGAGTGACAGTTCTTAACAGTAATTTTGTTAAGATTTTTGTAATTAATATATAAATGTAAATTTTCTTCATTTTTTAAAACAAACAGAACTGATACTTCTACAGAGCTGACAAAATGTTGTATTTATTTCTTTATTAAAACATTATCTAAATATTCTTTAAACACTTGTAGCTCTGTTTTTTGACAAATTATAAAATGAATTATAAAATAATTTATGTTTCTTTGTCTTTATGACATGATCATGATCTTGATGAGATAATAACTTATTAACATTCTCTTCAGAGAACACATTTATGTATTTGTTATATTGTTAAGATAGTGTCAGCATCTTATTAACAACATATACAGCAGTTGTTGATGAGTCTGACTTAGGCATCATCAACAATATATAAATAGTGAATTAATTTTAAATGTTGTTAATAAACACTTCAGACTCATCAATAATCAGAGATATCTGTTTTATCTTATAGTATTATGTGTATAAGTCACAATTAATATGAATGCATTGCTATTTCAGATCTAAAAGATCAAAGATGAGTTCAGATTCATTCTTATTTAAGATATAGAATAACTACTCTTTAATTTGTTCTTATTTTTAATTATTGATGAGTCTATATTTCATTAAATATACATCATAACAGTAGACATGTTGTTCTCTCAGAAGCTCTGATCTTAAGAGTTTTACATTAATTTATATCAGTTAATGAATGACAATATATTATTAAGACATTACATTAATCTTTGCTGCAGTGTTCAACAGTACACTGATAAAGACTTAACTGAATTTAATTTAAATTTAATCTTTCTTTATAATGTTAAATTTCTTTATGATTTTTAATTTAATTTTTGTTACTAAAGTGCAATTAATGAGACTGTCTTTTTTTGTCTTAACTACATTAATCTTAATGTAATTAAGATTTTTCAAAGAACTTCTGCAGTTCTTTATAAAATGATCTGATCTTTCACAGTTATAGTAGCTATTCTTTTTGACATCAGTCTCAAAACAAGATTTATTTATGTTGTCATAATGACTTAATTTTATAGTCTCAGAATTGAGATAATTGTTCTGCTGTAGCTTTGTTATTTAAATAAAAGAGTGTGAACAGTGCTCATAAATTTTCTTAATAATGTAACTTTAAACTGTACAATTATCTACAGATCACTGATTAATCTTTAATTTAATAATTAAAGTTATTAGACTTTTTCTTGTCTTTAAGAAATCTTAATAGTTAATTAAAATCACTTAAATCTTCAATTAAAGTTTTATAAAAAAATAACTTATTCTTTATTTTTCTGTATAGTTTAAGAGCTGATTCTTCAGCATATTAAGATATGTTGTAAAAGCTTAAATTAATTAAATAGATTTCTACATAACTTTTAAGTATTTCTGTACTATGCTAAGTTCACAGTTCACTGAGTTCTCAATAAGATTGAGCAGAAACTTTAAAAAGAATATTCATAACTTATTATTTAGAAGTTTATTCTCATTAATATAATAAAATTATACATCTTAAGATTCTTCTACTAAGAACTGCATAACAAAAAGAATTTTATTATGATTATTAAAGAAGTTTTTAAAGATTAAGTAAAATATTGTCACAGTATTGTGTATAAATTTAATATGTTTATAAATGAATTTTTCATTATATATAAGCAAGTTCTTCAATTGTTGCATTCATTTTACTGAAAGTGCATACATAACTTTGAATGCATATCACTTTGTTAAACTTAAAGAATTAATAAAAGTACAAAAAGATTCTGTATGCAGTTCTTTCTCAGATAAGACTTAAGAATCTTTATTTCTTAGAAGTTTATTGATCTCATTATACATGTTAAATGCTTACAGTTCACAATTAATTTTCATGAATTGTCATCTTTTCTCATTATTAATCTGTCTAATTTTAGTCAGACAAATCTGTTCATTTAGACATCAATTCTTTTTCTTTACAGTTTAAATAGCAGTCTGAATCTCTGCAGATTTCTGTTCTTTAAAGATCACTTAAGTCTCAATATAATTAAAGAATAATTCTGTTTCATTTTGCTAGACTTTTAGTCTGCATATTGTAATGTAATGAATTGTCATTCTTTAAAAAGATAGAGTTGTTAAAATTGTGAATTTACAAGTTTCTTATCTATAAGAGACTGATGAGTAAGATATGTAACAATGTGAGACACTGTGTTACAACAGCTATTTAATGAAGTTTTAATGTTAAAATCTTATATTGATGAAGATTAACAACTAAGAAACTTAAAAGATTTGTATGTAAAGACTGTCTATATAGTACTTTGCTTATCAATCATTGCATAAGAAATTCAACTATGATTTAATATGAGTATATAGTAATATTATAACAATTAAGTCTATCAACATAAATGCTTATTCTCTGTCACAGCTACAGCTGAACAAACAGATTAAACAGATAATGAAGCTATTGAATAAAGATTTAATTTGTAAGTTCATAAGTTTATGAAGCTTTCTGATTCTGTTCATTAAAAAGAAGAAGAGTACATGATGAATGTGTATTGATTATAGAGCATTAAATAATGTTATTATTAAGAATGAATATTTACTTCTTTAAATTCAGAAATGTCTAGATTGAATTGATAAAGCCTGATATTTAATCAAGCTTAATTTCACTTTGAGCTATTATCAAGTTTATGTAATCAAAAACAATACAAAAAAGACTGTCTTTAATATTCATTACAATAAATATAAGTTCATGACTATGTTCTTTAAGCTATACAATGCCTCAATGACATTTCAGTTAATGATGAACTCTATATTACAGAACTTACTCAAAAAATTCTATTTAATATATCTCAATAACATATTGATCTTTTCTCACTCAATTTTAAATCATTAGAAACACTTGCAGATCATTCTCAGTATCTTAAAGAAATATAAGCTATATGCTAAGTTTAGTAAGTGCATTGTTGAGATGAAAATTCTTAAGTTTTATAAATATATTATGAGATAAGACACACTATGATTGACTTCTATTAAGATATCAGTCATTAAGAATTGATCTGTCTCAAAGACAGCACATTACATATGACAGTTTCTTAAACTGACTTTATATTACTGATGATTTGTATAAGAATTTGCACAGATTGCAGCATTGCTATTGAATTTGCTTAAGAAGAACAATGTTGAGTTACATATAAAGAAGAATTAACTCATTGTCTGAAATACATTATGTAACAGTGTCTTTCAACAGTTAAAAAATGCACTTATATCTGAATCAATACTTATTTAAGTAACTGTATGCAAATCATTTACTATCAAAATGAACACTTTCAAATGAGTAATTGACTATGTCTTGATGCAGAATGAAATGAATGAGAAACTTCATTTAAATATCTATAATGATTAAAAGTTACAAGATGCAGAGCTCAATTATTCTGTTTATAAAAAGAAGCTATTGATCATTAAGCATGCACTTTGAACTTAACAGTACTATATTGAAAATAATCATACTATAATTATTAAACAACTTAAACAATCTCTGATTGCTGAGAGAAATTGACTTTGAAGATTAGTTAAAATGAGTTAAGTAGATACAGATAGTTTAAGTAATTGTTAATGAAATTCTTTTATAAAAGATTATTGAATCAAAAACAATTCATGATGAAACAGTGCAGTTAAACACTACAAAGAAAGAAGACTAAGTATTTATATGAAATGAAGAGTCTTAGAAGTTTAAAGCTAAATGATTTAAGTCTTATAAGATATTAAAAACTCATTCATTAGAAACTTATGCATTAAAAATGTCTGTAGAGTGTGTTTTATAAAATTTAATTTATGATAATCAGTTTATGAAAGCATATATCTTTAATGTCAATGAATTTTAAGCTAATTCAGAGCTGCAAAGCAGTCTAAAATGAGCTAAACTATCTGTACAGCAATTGAGTTTCAAAGTTGATGAGATTTTTAAATAAAAAAAGTTATCATTGTCTTTTTATAAAGAACTCTCAATCATATCTTGAGCTGAATGAGATTACAGATGAAAGAAAGAACTATATAAGCTTTTAGTAAAAAAGAAAGAAGATCTTTTTTAGAAGACAATTTATAAGATATAAAAATGTTATAAATAAATAAATTCATCTATACTCTCATTACAGAACATTTTGAAAGTACATTGAAGCATTATTTCTTCTGAACTGATCTTGACTAAAGTGAATGATGTAATGAATACATTACAGAAAACTATTAAAAGTTAAAGAAATGCTGATAACTTAATTTTAACATTCATAATAGAAGAGAGATGTAACTAAGAAGAAGTGAAAGTCTTAGCATTACATAATATTAAGAAAAAACTGAATGATTAAAAATAATTTAGTAAAGACTTACAATAATAACATGATGAGTTGAAGTCAAAGTAAATAAGTAGTAAAGCTAAAAAGAAAGATCAAAAAGTCTTAACTTTAATAAGAATTAACAGTGATTTGATGACAATCTGTGAAAGAAATATAAACTTATATAATCTACATAAAAGACTTAAAAAAAAGATTCTTGTAGACTAAAAGATAATAGTATCAGAAGTAAAGCAATTTCATTAATTATTTATTTATTAAAAAAAAAAAAAAAAGTCATGAGCTGAGCATAAACTGTATTTAAAGCAAAATTACTGTTCACTGTAATGACACAATGACAAGTAAAAACACAACTGATGCAGATAGAGCAGCAATGCAAGTGAAGTAACAAATATATTGATGTTAAGTTTTTCAGCTTAATAACAAAGAATTTTAGTAGTCATTTTTAATTTATTTATAGTGCTTAAAACATTCTCTGTTGATGAGTAATTGTAGTTAATAAGAAGTGTAACATCATCAATGATGATGTCAGAGATAACAGACAGAACAATAGCTTGTTGATGATGAGATATTATTAAATTAATAAATGAAGAAAATGAAGACTTAGTATGATTTAGAACAGTTAATAAGCTTTTACATAAGTATAAAATAACATTAATATAAAGTATAATAATTGTTCTGATTGTTTCAATGACAATTTATATACAATCTCAACAACAATGACTGATCATAATACTTAATTTACACACATAACATAAATAATTTTAATCTCTACACATAATGCTTACACTCTTCTGAAATGACTTTGTCACAATTATAAGTTGTAACAGCAACAACATACAAGAAATAATTCTTAAATCAATTTTCTGCAAGCAAGATACAAGAAGTAATTTGCTGAATAATTGACAGTGTATTAAGAGTAGCATTAAGATGATCTGAAAGTAGAATATTGATTGCAGTATTAATAAGAGTATTGTTAATAATAATGATGACAATAACATTATTAAGATCAATAATAAAGAAAAGAGAAGCAACATTAAAAGTAAAAAGCTTAATCAGCACTATAATCTGTTAGCTTTTGAACTGAAACAGAGACAATAACATATTGTAGAAAAGAGTTTTTACATTTTTTTTTATAATAAAACTATTTAGTGATCTTGTGAAAATGATTAAGAACAGACTTGCAATGATTTGAATTGTTGTTATTTACATTTAATGATGAAGTGACAATAACAGAATTACACAGAACATAGACTTAAAAGATAGATTTATAAATTATTAATGATGCATTATAAATTAATTATGAAAAGCTTACATGATAGTAGAGCAAATAAAAATTGATAAGTATAATGAGAAAAGTGAATAAAAGTTGAAGTGTGATTGAAAACTAAAGAAAAAAGAAGAGAATTTTTTTTTAAAGAGATTGTGACTGATGATATAGATAGATAATGTAAACAGTGAATAATTTATCTTACTGTCATAACAATAATAATCTGCACTTCTAGTCACTTTTGAACAATAATAGTGATGTGAAGTGAGATAAAACAATGTGAATGCAAATTTAGACAGAAATTTTACAGAATGCTAAGTAAATCTCTGTACTCACATCAGTGAACTGTTGTGACTATGTAGTAAAGAAAAATGTGATATTGTTGCTTACTCATCTCTTATTAAGTGTCTCTATTTATGTCTTAGTCATCATTTTCTATATATACTCTACATAGTGTAAATGAATAGGAACAACTTTCTACAGACTGATTCACAAGAAGCAGTTGTTCTTGTTACATTTGTTTATAATGTAATATCTTTTCTTCTTGTACATAGTTGACATATAACTCATCTTTAGCTCTTTTCTCTATACCTGGTAATACTTCTTTCAGATAGGGCTCGCTGGGAAAGCCAACAAAATAACATGACCCGTCTCGGAGTGTAGTTCCTGACTAGAGACGGACTTGCCGCAATGAGGTGACGCCGCTCGCTGTGACGCAATCGCTATCGAGAAACTTCCGTACATCCCTACATGTCCCCCTTCAGACGCCGTCTTTTCCTCGTTCGCGTGCTCTTTCCGGATTCAGAAGCGAGCCAATAAAACACATCCTTTTACAAATCCGAGGACGGCCCAAGCCAACGGCGGGACCCGCTCCGTCTCGTCTCGTCTCAGACCTCCCCGAGATCGTCCAAGCCCTAAGGTTCTCCCACGTGATGGCAGCGGTGTAGCAGCTCAAGCAGGAAGCCATTGTGGCGGTCTTTGGAGAGACAATGATATTTAGACGCCCTAGGATCTAGAATGGGCTTGACTAGAGGCGTGGTTCGCATGTGCCCAGATACACTTTTCTGCTGTTGGCACATTTCATGGGGTTCTCATGTTGCTCTAGCGGCGCTTCTGATATACTTCCGCTGCCTTTCCTACATCACGGTGAATGGCAAGTGTCTCTGGGGGCATCTCCTCCTTGGCTAATGCGGGTCGGACATTCCTGCTGATAAGCCCGCGCCATCACACATACATCGTCGGCGCGCTGGATTCGGCCCTGTCGACGGCGGGGTATGTTCGATCACGTGGAGGTATTGAGGCCTCTGGGTCGAGAAAACGTGTCCGATGCGAAGAGACAGATGTTGGGGAGGACGCCGGATAGCCCGTAATTGTTCTTTGGATACGTAGTTCCGCAGCACTTAGATGTGCCGTATGTTACTGATGCGTAGAGGTCTTTTTGTTCTCTGCTTCCATCCATCGTATATTATCACTGAGTCGAGTCTACATGAGGTATTGGTCATGTGAAAGACCAATATAAGCCCTAGATCAAAGTAGAGTCCAGCCGAGGTGTTCGTCAACCTCAACATGCTCAAAAGCCACCCAAAGCAAGTCAGATAGCCCCATCAAAACCTAGCCATCCAACAATCCCTTTTTCCCATTCCCTGCCCATCCCATCCCAAACTCCCCCCAAACCCTCCTAACCCACCACCCAGAACCCCTCACCCACCCCCCAACAACCCCCGCCCCTCACCGCCCGCTCCCCCCAACCGAGCCCTAATCCCCTCCACAAACCTCGGCACACGCGCCAACGCCGTCCCCGCGAGTCCCACAGCCTGAACGCCACCTACCGCCGCTCCGCCCATAGCCGCGCTCTGACACCACGCGAAGAGACTGCCAGCCTGCACGGCGCCCATAGAAGCCTGCCACGCCGCGGCGGCCGAGCCGGCTGCGGGGCCGGCGGCCGTGAAGCCGACGGCGCCGAGCACGGGGTTCACGCAGAACGCGGCTGTCGTCAGGACGAGGCCGGCGGCTTGCACGCCGACGAGGATGGGGTGCGCGCGGGCGTAGGTGCTGGCGCTTTGGAGGGTGGTGGGGGATTGGGAGGTGAGTTCTGTGGGACGGATGAGCGGGATGTACGGTCAGTATACTGTGTTCCCGTTCGATTGGTTGAGTCGGTTGGTCGGTTAGGTGTCGTGGTCAACGGGGTCGGGAAAACGTACCGTCTCGCTTTACCACCATAGCCTGCGAAAACGAACCCTCACCTTCACCCGACGGACCGGACGGTAGCACAATGCGCGAGTCCAGCGCGCCCTCGTCCGCGTCGGCCGGAAAGTCGCCGGCGGCGAAGCGGCGCTGGACCTCGTCGTCGGGCAGGTCGGCGAAGGGCTTCCGGCCGACGAGGACCTCGTACAGCAGGCTGCGGAGGGCGAAGATCTCGGCGCGGACGACGAGCTCTTCGGCGGTCAGAGGAGTGGAGGGGAGGGTGGAGAGCGGCAGGCGGTAGCGGATTGGGTAGACGCTTTCGAGGTGGTGGGGGGTTGCGGAGACGGAGTTTGGCAGTGGGGCGGGTTGCGGGGCGGGGAGACGGTGTACGCTGCCGTCGGGATGGGCGAGGAGGTCCCATGCTCGCAGGTGGGTCTGGGGTTCGTAGGCGGGGGTCTGGAAGTGGTTGAGGATCGAGGCAGCCCATTGTTGGCGGAGGGAGTCGGTTGTGTTGGGGTGGTCGGTGAGGTCGACGAGCTGGGCGCCGTCGTAGAGACGGATTCGGCAGGTTGTTTCTGTGGTGGCCATCTTGCAGTCTCGGAGACAGGCTCGGTCTGCTGAGATGAGGTTTCAAGTTAGTGTTAAAAGATGTGAGGTGAGATGTGGGATGAGGGGTATGAAGTATGGCTGTTGCAGCCTCGTTTGTGGCATGCAAGACTGCCTGACATCGGGTTGTTACACCAGCTGCCGGGTACAGGGTTGGTAAGGTAGTCAATGGCCAGTTCACGGAACAGGCAATAAGAGAGGTAAAGCATGTGAGATTTTTGATAAGAAGGTTCGTCTGTCAGTCACAATGCCCTGTGAAGCTTCAAATTCCTCATGTCGATGTAGTTTTGTCATCATATTATGATCTAATGCTGAGGAGCAGTCTTAAGATAACGAAAGTCATTGAGATAGATCTTTCAAGAACATTGACTGGAGCATCGGGGATTTTATATTCAACATCCAGTTGAGTTTGAAGATACAGTAAGCTCAAGTGTGATATCATTGCTTACTCATCTCTTACTAAGTGCCCCTATTTATGTCTTAGTCATCATTTCCTATATATACTCTACATAGCATAAACAAATAGAAACAACTTTCTACAGATCAATTCACATCTAATAATATTAAAGATTTGAAACACACTTTTAAGTGACTCTAAGACTCAGGCTTTAATTTAAGCTGATTTAATTTATATTTTAATCATAAAAGTTCTGATGCAGTAATGCATAAATTACATATTTACTTTCTCTTCAGTGCTCACTGCTACTTCAATGTTGAGACTATAAAATAAAGAGATGAGTTCTTATGCTGTGTTATATGAAGAAAAGTTTTATTTTTCTTATATTGTAACATGTTTAACAGCAATTTAAATCAAACTGAAATTGATTTGTTAATTAATGTCTTCAATTATTTATAATCTTTCAGTATAAAGCTCAACTCTATTTCTATAATAATGAATAAACTCACTATTATTAATCAGTCAACAATGTCAGAAATGACTTCTTAAATCAATTATAAGATAATAATAAGTTAAATTGCATTTCTTTAAACTTAATTAAGAAATATTCATGCTAATTAATTAGCTCTGAGCTTTATGTCTAAGATTACATCTCTATTTAATGCAGCTTCAGAAACTCAAGAAATATCTAATATAATAATGTCTTTTTTTACAACAGTGTTTAAGAATTCTCTGAAGATGAAGACACTGTTTATTTATAAGAATAATTGAAAAGTAAACACTGCAGAAATGTAAATTCTTAAAATAAAAGCTTATTTTCAATTCTATAAAATGTTGATGAGCTGATTTCAAAGTGATGAAGCAAAGATTATTGTTATAATTAATTATTTAAAAGATATTATCAAAGTATGATGACTCTGAAAAGAAGAACAACTTTGAGTTAAAGAAGACTTGTTAAATATTAAATTTTAAAATATAAATAACTTCTTTTTAACATTTCTACTGATCTTTAAAAACATTAATGAAATAAATATCAATGTCACTGTTATGAGACACTGAAACAAACAAAATTAATTCAATAATATAAAGTAAAGTTTACTAGGCTGAGTGCGCGAGTTGCCTATAGGTCATACAGATCAGAGTTGAGTCTGAGTATTGAGTTAAGTTGAGCTAACTTTTATTCAGCTGAGTTGAGTGCAGGTTAACTTGACTCAACTTATATAGAATCATAAGTTTTTCACAGGTTATATATAGTCTTAGTAAGCATGTGTATGCGCTTAGTAAGCATATATATTGGCTGAGTAAGCACATACACATGCTTACTAATGTGTGTTTCTAATGCGCACCTTCGCGAAAAGTCATGATTTTCGTAACTTATTCAGTAATATATCTTGCGACTGTGTAATTTATCCCTATATGACTAGTTAAGATGTAATTTATTATAACTAATATATCAATAAGCTTTCACATTTTTGAGTTCTAGCTCTGACCTTACTCATAATGGCTAGCTTAGGGTTCTCAAGTTTAACCTATGCAGATATGAGTAAAGTTGATCTATGTACAAACTCAACTTGACTTGACTCAGACCCTAGTGTAAGTTCAGGTCAAGTACACTTTTTTCTGACTTGACCTGACTCTATACTCAGCTTAAAGTTTACAAAGATTGTACAACTTCTTTAGTTTATATCAGTTAAATATAAACAGAAATGACAGTTCATTCAGAATTTAAAGTAAAAGATTCAATCTAAACTCTGAAAGTATTTAAAGATTGAAGTGACTACTTTTAATGAGTTAATTTAATGAGTTAATTGAATTGAATAAAATCTTTAAGAAGTACATAATAAGAGTTATTTTAATATCTTTGATGACTTAAATTTAAACTGTAATAACTTATTAAATAATTCTTAAGATCAATCTTAAAGCTATGAAAGATCAATTATATCTAAATTAAACAAATTAAATATGAAAGCTTATTAAACCTGATGTAAAAAGAATAAAGTGTGCTTTCATTATAAAAAGTTCTTATATATAGTTAAAGACTGCTGAGACAACAAGGACACTGATAAGAGTAAAGATAAGAATAATGATTAGAAGTATAAATTGTGAATCTTTAAGAATATAATCTTATTCTGAGATTAATTTAACTGAAAGTCACTAATTCTCAGATTGATTAAGCTACAGACTGTATGATAATTCAGAATTAATAATAGAAACATTATTATCTGTTTCTGAAAAAGTAACAATGAGCTGTAAATGAGTCAACATTAAATGTGATTGAAGAGTATGCAGCTATAAAGACACTTTAAAAGTGCAGAACTGTTAGATACTTATTAGTAATTTAACAGAACTTAAAGAAGTCAGAAGTTGAACTGTTAATTATTATGAATGAATAATTATAAATCATTATTGAAGAGTTTTAATCTATATTTAGATTGACTTTATTAGATGAACTATCATCTAAATAGATATTTAAACATAGCATTAACATCAGTGACATTAAGTCTATCAACATAAATGCTTACTTTCTGTCACAGCTACAGCTGAATGAACAGACTAAACAGATAATAAAGTTACTGAATAAAGATTTAATTTGTAAATTTATAAATTTATAAGACTTTCTGATTCTGTTCATTAAAAAGAAGAAGAGTACATGATGAATGTATATTGATTATAGAGTGTTAAACAATGTTACTGTTAAAAATGAATATTCACTTTCTTAAATTCAGAAATGTCTAGATTAAATTGACAAAGCTTAATATTTAATCAAGCTTAATCTCACTTTAAGTTATTATCAAGTTTGTATAATCAAAAACAATATAAAAAAGACTGTCTTCAACACTCATTACAGCAAATATAAGTTCACAGTTATGCTCTTTAAATTATGCAATGTCTTAACAACATTTCAGTTAATGATGAACTCTATATTACAGAACTTACTCAACAAGTTCTATTTAATATATCTTAACAACATACTGATCTTTTCTGACTCAATTTCAGATCATCAGAAACACTTATGAATCATTCTTGATATCTTAAAGAAATATAAGCTATATGTTAAGTCTAGTAAGTGCACTGTTAAGATGAAAATTCTTAAGTTTTGTAAATATATTATAAAATAAAACACACTACAGCTGATCTCTATTAAGATATCAGTCATTAAGAATTGATCTGTCTTAAAGACAGCACATTATGTACAGCAATTTCTTGAACTGACTTTGTATTATTAATAGTTTATACAAGAATTTGCATGAATTGCTGCATCATTATTGAATTTGCTTAAGAAGAATGATGTTGAGTTGTATATAAAGAAGAATTGACTCATTGTTTAAAATACATTATGTAATAGTGTCTTTCAACAACTTAAGAATGCACTTACATTTAAATCAATACTTATTTAAGTAGCTGTACACAAATCATTTATTATTGAAATAGACACTTTTAAATGAGCAATTGACTGTGCTTTGATGCAGAATGAAATGAATGAGAAACTTCATTTAGTTATTTATAATGATTAGAAGTTACAAAATGCAGAGCTCAATTCTTCTGTTTATAAAAAGAAGTTATTGATCATTAAGCATGCACTTTGAACTTGACAGTACTATATTGAAAATGATTATACTATGATTATCATTATAAATTATGAAGATCTACAATATTTAAAGAATACATCACACTCATTTAAATAGCTAACTTAATGAATTAATGAATTTCAGCAGTATGATCTTAACATTTAATATTGATTTGAAGCTCAGGCTGTTGTATTAGATTTGATTAGTTATTAACTTAATTTTATAGAAAAAGACTCAGTAAATAAAGTGTTCTTAGATGCTTTGTGAAGACTAAATGATGTTAAATAAGAGAAAGCAATGATATTGTATCTAAAAGATGATACAGAATCTGAAAAGTCATTGCTTTGCAAGTATGTATGTAAAAATAATGTGATGAATCAATTTTGACTACATTACAATTTGAAATTGAACAATCTGTATTTGATTTGAAAGTAAAACAACAGTGAAGTGTCATTTCTACAGTTTCAGTATTATGTAAACTTTTTAAAACATATGCATACTGAATCTGAGCTCATAGTATAACTAAACAGAGCTTATTATATCTACTATATAAAATAAACTTTGTTGAGAAGCAGTGTTCTAGCTGCTTCTATAAAGTGAAGTAGAACTAGTGTTAAAAGTTAAGTGAAGACTTTATTCACATTAATTACAGTTAATATTCTTTTTACTTCTTCTGTAACTCTCTTAATCAAGACATGCTTATAAACAACACAGTTTAGAGATTTCACTAAACAGTATAATATAGCATGAGTATCTACTTTCTTTCAATAGATTATAAGCTCAAATTAATAAAAAGCTTAGAGAAAGTGTATATTTTTAGTGTAATGACAGCTAAGTATATCAGCTATTGAGATTCACAGTCAATTCAGCTTTAACAGTATCACTGATTATTGAGATTTATGATAAATCTGACTTTAGTAGAATCAGCATACTGACAGTAGCTATATATATTAATTATTAAGATTTACAGTCAATTCAACTCTAGCAGTATCACTGACTATTAAGATTTGTGATAAATTTGACTTTAGTAGAATCAGCATTCTGTAACAGCTAAGTATGTTTGACTTAAAAGATTCACAGAGAATTGATCTCAGCAAAAATCAGCATTTATAGTTACTCAGAGAGTACTGTTCTTCAGCAGCTTAATATGAGTTATTAAGATAAATAAGCATTATTATCTCACAGAATAAGAGATATAAAAGCTTTTTATTTGTTTTATTTATATTATCTTCAATGTATATATTGTTATTTTACTTTATTCACTTCTTATACTACATGCTGACTATTATCATCATGAACTTCAACAACTTCTTTATAAAGCAACAATTCATCTCAATTCTTACTTATAAGAACTGCAATCAATGATTTACTTTTATAAAAAGATAATTAATAAAAGAAGATCTATAAAATATTGTTGAAATCTTAACAATCAATATACTGATCAGTAAATTCTCAGACTTATTTTTTCTCAGCAGTCTCAGCTTTGAAAGTTAGAAAATCAATATAAAATTTTTATATTGACTTATTATTTGCATAAATGTAGATAATTAAAAATATCTGATGAACAAAATTAGTGTAAAGAATGTTTAAAATGCATTAAAGTTCAAGTACAAAAAGAAGCTGCAGATGATCAGAAAACAATATTTATTGAAGTTTATTGAATATAAAATGTTAAAAAATGTATTCATTGAAGAAATATGAATTTATTTAAACAAACTTAATAAAAAGATTGCTGCAACTCAGTCTGACATAATTAAGTTATTTAAATCAGAATAACAGTTTTAGACACTGCTTTAAGTGCTATTAATTAAATATATTGTGATTTGTGATGTCATCAACACTCAGAACAATTTAGACATCAAAAAAAATTTATAAAAGCTTTAGAAAAAAGAGATACAACTTAAGACTGATGAGACTGTCATTGTCTTGTGAACAGATAAATAGAAAGAAAATTAATATTTAATGAATTAAAATTACAGTTTATTAAATCACTGTATAGCTGATATTAAGTGACATTATTGTAAATTATTTAGCTTAAACAGTAATCATTCTTCTTATTATTTTATTAAGTACTTTCTTTACAACAATTCTTACTTCATTAAAGATTGCAAATTTCTTTCTAATGTTAAGCAAGATACTTAAAAGAAGATAAGCAGATTAACTGTAGTTAAGTTGTATTAAAAGTTAATTTATAAAGAAAAATAAAAGAGATACAGAGTCTTTGATGCAGAAATTAATAACAATAATAATGATGATTTCTTCTCTGAATCTAAAAAGAAAAAGAAAATTAATAATGAAATTGCTGCTTTATTTAAGAAGACTGTCAGTAAGATGCTTAAATCTAAATGAATTGCAGACTTTAAATTCTTTTTATATATAACTGATTAACTTCAACTCTTCAATGACTTTCTTATATAAATGAGATATTAGTAAATTAAAGTTAAGAAAGAACATTTATACTCTCATTATTGTGAAATAATCATTATGTAAGTCAAATCAGAAAATTCTATAAGACTGAGTTCAACACTTTATATATTTAAACTTGAGATCAATCTTCTGTTAAGAAAGTGAATGTACAAAATGAAACTGCATAAAAGCTTTAATTAATACTGTCTTTAAATGTATGATAAGTACAGCAAGACTATAATAGAAACATCAGAGTGAGATAGAGTTTATATAATTAAATATATTGTAAAAAGTTTTAATGAATTTGCTTTGATATCTGTAGTGTACATATTACATTTAAAGATCATCTTTTCTACTGCTGCTTCAGATGTAAGCTTACATGTTCAGAGTTATGAACATAATTTTATGATTAACTTCTCAGACATTGACACTGCATTATTAAATAGAAAGATTAAGATTTACAGACTTTAACATTAACAATTTATTTATTTTGATTCTGCAAAGTTGCATAATCTTTACAAGATAACAATTCTTGAAAAGTCAATTCTCATTATTGAGAACAACAAGAACATATATGAGATTTATGCTCTAATTAAGTTCATTAATAAATAAGATTACACTGTAAGCAAAAGAAAGATTAACATTCTTGTTTTTGTCTTTATTAATATATATAACTCATTATTCTTGTCATTTAATGAATATCAGTACTTTCTAAAGATAATAAATAATTACTTTTAAAAGATGTAAACAATACTGCTGAAGCAATGTGATGAGATTTCACAGACACTGTAAAAATGATAATTAAAGATTGAACTTTAAATCAATGCAAAGATTCTTGCTGTACAAAGCAACAATGAAATGAAGTTAAAGTTCATTTTAAATGACTGATGTAAGTCTCTTAATATTACATCACAATACATAATGCTCTACATGTCAATTTAAAATGACATTGCTGAAAGAATCATTCAAATCACTGAGAACTCAGTGTGCATCATGATTAAAGAGACATAACTATCAATAAAGTTTTAAGTGTAGACAGCATAGACAGATGTTTATTTTTACAATTAAATAGCAATTAATTTCTTAATTAATGATAAGCAGATGACTCTTAAGAAAGCTTTCACTGATGTAAAGTTATTCATTAATTACATTTATATATAAGAATGTAAGTGCTACAGCTACATTGATCTTAAGTTATTATCTGAAGATAGACACAACAAATTCATAAATTAAGAATGAATAAGAGTCTTTATAAGCTACATTGAGAAAATCACAAAGCAGTATTAGCTTTAAGCTTTAGATCTTAAGTGTATCATTAAGAATTATGCTGTGAAGTTTGCTGAAAGTAAGAAGAAAAATATTGTTGATTTTAAACTGTAACAGTAGACATTAAATGTTCTTTTAGACAGAAAATTCATTGAATGTTTATAGAAGAAGTTAATTATTGTGAAGATCACAGCTTTAGATTAGATACTCACAACTTAAAACAGTAAGATGCAGCTTAATTTAATTATAATTAAGATCAATAAGTCTTAAGATAAACAACATGAGATTAAGTTAACTGCAGTCAATCTAGATAAGTTATTAAATAAGAAGATCAACACTGATTAAGTTAAAACAATGATATTTAAAGAAGTCAGAATCTTTCTATGTGTTGAGATTCTGAAATGAAAGAGAAACAATGACAACAATAATTAAGATGTAAATGAGTTCTTAATTAAAATATTAAGAATTATACTGACACTTACAGCATTCTCTATAGACAAAGAAGACTCTATAATTAAATCTGACATTTCAATATCTGTTATCTATGCTGAAGCAGTGAGAGACTCAATTTGAGAAGAAATGTGAAAGAATGCTATTTATATAAAGCTGACAGTCTTGACAGCAAATGAAATATGAGAAGAGACTGTATCATTAAAAAGAATTAACATTGTAATCAGTAAATGAGTCTTTAAACTTAAGCTGAACATCAATGAATTCTTAAATAAGCTTAAGACAAGACTTGTGACAAAAGACTTCTCATAGACATATAATGTTGATTATAAAAATATTTTTATTCTCATTATTAAATTTAATACTCTGCAAGTCTTTCTGACTATCATTACACTTAAGAATCTAAAGTATCATTAAATAAATGTCAATAACATCTTCATAAAATTCTTTCTAAAGAAAACAATTTATATAACATTCTTTTCTGAAGTCAATATCACATCTAATCATATTCTGTACATACTGTGCAGTCTTTATGATCTTAAGCAAGCTGCACAGAACTGATATAAACAATGTATCATTAAACTACTTAAGTTAAGTTTTCATTAAAGCAAGATTGATCTCTGTCTTCTTTTTTACAGCATCAAAAGAATTATGCTGCTTCTTTATGTAAACAATATTGTTATAACTTCAATAAATCTATTATACATTCTCTGATTTAAGTAAGCTCTTATGAACATGTTTAAAGTTAAGAACTTAAGAAAGACACAGAAAATTCTTGACATTTAAGTTATACATAACTGCAAAATGAAAACTCTGTGTCTGAATTAGACTCATTATATAAATAAGATACTAAAGAATCTTTATATGTAATCTGATAAACATAAAGTCATCAGCATTTCATTCAATAAATATAATGCTCTTTGTCTTACTGACTTAACTGATTAAAGAATAGATTAAAGACAGTATTAATAGATAATTAAAAGCTTAATGTATACAGCAATTCATATTCAGCTAGACATTATCTTTACATTAAATTGATTAAATTAATATCTCAGCAATTCTGCAAAACATCATGAATACACACTTAAGAAATTACTATGATACATAAAATTAATTATTAATCTCAACATCATGTACAGCTTTAATGAGAGCTAAGTAATGCTTAAATACTCTGACTTTAATTATGCTTTGAATAAACAGAATTAAAAATCAATTTTAAAGTGCATTTATATGCTTAAAAATGAATCAGTGTTGTGAGCAAGTCAAAAGCAGAAGTTTGTTATCATCTTAATTATTGAGATTAAATACATAGTTATGTCAATGTGTACAAAGACTGAGATCTGACTTAAACAGATATTAAGAAACATAAATATAAGCAAATATTTTAAAATTAACTTATACTGTGTAAGCATTCAAAAGAACAAAGCTTATTAAGTATCTTTACTTATTCAGCTTAAAAAAGACAATTAAGCTGTTTTGATCTTGATTAAGAACATATATGTACATGAATAATTAAAATACATCAATGTCTTTTATTACAACATTTACAATCTGCATAAGTACAATCAGATTCAGATAGACTTTGTGCTCAGTTAAGAGATGATTGTTAATGAGCTTATTAAGTCTTTATTTAAATGAATTTTTAAGTGATTCATTGAATTTATAAAACTCATTATTAATGATTAGTTAAATTCTTAAATGATTTGTTAAACTCTTAATGATGCATTTAGTCATCTGATGTTTGTCATTAGTGAGAGTCAATAGATGCAGTCTCATTAAGTGAAAATGTTGAAAAGTGATGTTCTAGCTGCTTTTATAAAGTAAAATAAAACTAATGTCAGAAACTAAATGAAGACTCTATTTATATTAACTACAGTCAACATTCTTTTTACTTCTTCTGTGACTTTCTCAATCAAGATATGCTCATAGACAACACAGTTTAAAAGTTTCACTAGACAGCATAGTATAGTATAAGTATTTACTTTCTTTTAATAAACTTATGTTATAATGCTGATACCTTTCTTTTTCTCACTACACTAATTCATCATTATGACCTTTTCTCACTTTCATCATTTCTTTTTATTTAGACATTTATTCTTACTTTATTTATTATTATGAGAAATTGCTTCTGCCTATCTGCTCTTATGATGTCATAGTCAGACAACTATATAGTTAAGACTTCTCACTTACTTAGTAAGACAGTCTTTTATCTTTTAACTTTATCTGACAGTAACAATTTAATAGTATCAACAGTGTTTCATCAGAACAATTATTAATTATTTATTAAGATTTTAGCTTGCTAGACTGTCAGTTCTACAGCTTGACTTCTATGCTGCATTAGATAATAATAAGATTAATAAACTAAATTATTAAGAAATCTCATCATCTTATTATTACATCACATCATTTTTTTGCTCTGTAACTTCATCTTATAGTTAAAACACCTCTCAACTCACTAAGCTGACAAAGATCTTCAATAAATTCTCTTTATCTAATCTATTAAGACTATCTGATCATACAGTAATCTTAACTTATCAGCTTAAAGAGTATGAATTGATGAATCTTAACTTTGTCTCATTCATATCTGATAACATTGTCATTCTTATTCACAGAGTTACAACTCTATACAAACAGTTAAGTATTTAAGAAACTCAGATCACTTTCTCAGTGTCTTTTAACATATTTTCTTTTACTTAAGCACATAACTAAACTCTATTCAATTCAGCACTACAGATCTTTAATTAGAACACAGCTATACTATATATAGACTCATTCTTTCTTCAGTGAGTAGTCAAAACAGTTAGTCAGCAGTTAGAGATCAGCAATATGTTTTTTAAACTTATTAAATCTCTTTATGATTAAATGAAAACTACAATATTTCATCATCATCTTATTGAAAATTGATCTAAATATCTTAAAGCATTCTATTACATTGTAAGCATCTTAAGTCACTGAGTCTGAGTTTATCTCTGACATTATTAAAAACATTTCTTAAAATTTATCACAAAGCATGACAAACAATAATCAGAATGTTAACTTACAAGACAATAATGACAATACATCTTTCTCAACTGATATGAACTCTACTGTTTAAACACAGATTCTGCAGATCATCACTGTGTTGATTGCTTAATCATAAGAATAAGATATCTCACAGCAAGATATATCTGAGTTACTCAGTCTACTCAGCTCTTTTGATCTTCACAGAGATGATGTTAATGATGATGATAACTTTTATAAAGATAACTTAACTTAAAAGTCAATCAATATTAACTTATTCTACTTAAACTTGCTTAAGAAGTAAGGAGACAGCAATATTATCAATAAGAATAACAAGAATTATTATTGAAATGTCTATGTCTTCATTAATTAAGTTAGAGTGACAACTATCACTTGAGATGTCAGGCAAATACATTAAAATCTTGACATTAATTTATGTAAAGAAGTGAAACTGTAATGAAATAATCAGCTATCAAAGATCACTCATCTTGAATTAGTAGCTCATTTTAATGATGTTGAAGAATGATGCAAAACACTAAAGAAATGCTTTAAAATATTGCTCAGTAAGACTTAAAATAAGTTTAACTTGATCAGATACATTATTAAAGACATTAGAAATTGCTGTAGCTCAATAGAATATGTTATTACTCTTATGATTGTCATTAAAAGCTGTAATTAAGATAAATCAGAATTCAGTCTAATAATTTAAACATGAATGCATATTAATATGCTTCTTCAACAAGACATTAATGAATCTAAGAATGAAACATCTATCAAAGATTTTGTCAATACTCTTTTAGTTAAACAGACAAATTAATACAATAGCTATTTGTGCAATTCTTAATCTGATAGATTCATTTAATGAAATCAGCAAGATCAGTATAATTATGACAATTATAATTAAGATAACTATGATCATCAATCTTTCTCTTACTCATCATATTCATCATTAAGATATAACAATTTCTCATATTTACTCAGATCACAATGACAGCCTAATAATCAGTTATAATAGTTTCAATCTTATTTATAAGATGCTTTGTCAAACACTTAATTAAGCTTTAAGACATCTCTTTAAATCATCTTTAAAAACAAAAGATTGTCATCTAAGATAAAACATTAAATCAGAGATTTAAAAATCAGATTAAAAAACTGTTTAATTGCTTAAACAGAGACAATAAGTTCTTATGATGAGATAATTGCAATGAATACAGCAATTAAGTATACTTCACTTAAGAAGTGAATTCTTCTGAGAATGAATTTTCTGTTAATGATCAGACTGTCTATCAAGAATTTGAGAATGTCTATTATAATGATACATATTAAAAAGTCAATATACTCAATATTTAGAAAGAAGAAGAGATCTATGAGTCAGATTAAGAGCAAGAATTAAAGAACAAAAAGAATGAAGAAGAAGCTATAAACATAAATTACATAACTGAAACACAAAATGACTATCACAGCTACTGTAAAATCTTTCTGTTCAACAATAAATTGCATAAGTATGTACACAATGAGTACAACAATGAAAAATTGATTAAACAGAAGCTCAATAAGACAATTTAGAAAACAAAATCTGTCAAACTATTAAGATCTACACTGATTAGATCTATAGCTAGTCTGTTTTCTTATGTGTCTACTGATTATGATTTTCAGAGCTGAAGATACATCACTATCTTAGTAAAATTGATGTTTACAACAAAAGAAAAGTCAATCTATCTTAACACAGACTGCATTATGAGTCTAATTAACAGAAGCTTTCTAAAGAAATAGATTTCAGATATCTTAATTAAATGAATTTCATTGCTTATTGTAATTTAAGAATTAAGAACTGAAACTCATCATTGTGATAAATACACTGTTTTAATCATATATCTGTCTGACAATAATGACTGATTAACAGTAATCATTAAAGAGATGTATATTGTCAATAATCTGAAGATTAAGATGCTTATAGACATTGATATTCTCATTTTAAAGAATATTTTTATTATGCTTTTAAGCAGAAAAGCAATTGTGAGTAGTTGTAATGACATTAAACTATTACTAACAGTCATTACACAGTTAATTGACTCAGTGTGAAAGACTATAATGACTTATAAAAATATGATTATACAGCTCAGAAGTCATACAAATGTATTAATAGTTAAGACTGCTCTATCTCAAAATTGTAATCTTCTGTTTAAATCAGATTGTCATACAGAGAACACAGCAATATATGTTTATATTGTTGATTATACTTTATCAGCAGTATATGTGCAAAATAACTTAAATGTGTCTCTTATCATTTCACAAAAAATCTGTCTTAATCATGTTGTGAAATATAAAGTTAACAGATATTATCTAGTCAATTTGCAGAATTCAGAACTTGCAGTCTTCACAATCAGAAAATGAGCAAATTAAATTAGAATGTATTTTTAAAGTCTGTTGATTATAGTGATAACATTTTATCTAAGAATGATGATTAGCTTTAAGAGAAAGATTATACATAGAGTAATGATTTATGAATTTAATGCTGTAGCAACTTAAATCACAACAGTTATGCACTCATATTCTCATCTTTAAATGAATTAAAACAACTTGATAAAGATTCTGAAGAAAGAATGAATGAATATTTTACTTATTGACAATTAAAAGACTCAGTACAAGTCAGAACAAGTATATGTATACTTAGTTAAGTAAAAGAATCATGAAGTAATTGATATAATATTTGACAAGTTACAGACACAAGATCACTTAAAGTGAACTACAAGCTTTATTTCTTTTATCTATCTTTATTTTGTGATATGAAAAAATCTATCAGATGAGACTTAAAAGGACAGAGTAGTAGTTAACATTTAAGCATTTAACAAAATCATCATGCTAAATATCTATTTAGTATCAAGTCAGACTGACATTTTAACTGCAGTTTAAGAAGTTAAATATATCTTTACAGTTAATTGCAGCTTCTTCTTCTATCAATAAAGAGTAAAACAGATATATTAACATTGTCTGACTGTTGTCTTACATTGAGGTTAGAAAATCTTTAAGATTGCAGTTATAAGTAAAGTGACTGTTGAGTCAAGTTAGACTTAACTTTCAAAACCTGACCTGATCTGTTAAGCTCAACATTGAGGCTCAATTCAACTTGTAATATTGTGTAATTTTCATTATTTGTTGAGTAATTTTGGTAATTTTTACATCATTAGAAATTCCTCACAATTCTTTACAAAATGAGTCTAAAATCATAAAAATCAGATCACTTTCAAGCTTAATGTACACAGCTAAAGTTTTGTTCAAATTCTTAAAGTTTCTGTCACTATGATTGTTCACAGCTAACAAGGCATGCAAAATAAGCAAAAAATCAGCTTTGAAAAAGCCTGACAGTCACTCTAGTTATAAGTTATTAAAACTTGTTAATGTATGTTTAATAAATGATTGATAGAATTCTACAACAACAGAGATCATATGTTAGAATTTATGTTGATAATATTGTTATTTTCTTCAATATGTTAAAAGAGCACTTGAATCATCTTCACAATGTATTTAACATATTAAACAAAATGAAAATCTATCTTTTATTAAAGAAGTTCTATCTAGCATATTCATTCATTCAGCTGTTGAGTTAACAAGTAGATGCTTTGAGTTTTGCAACTTCAGAAGTAGAGTGACTGTTAAGCTTTTTCAAAGCTGATTTTTTGCTTATTTTGCATGTCTTGTTAGTTGTGAACAATCATAGTGACAGAAACTTTAAGAATTTGAACAAAACTTTAGCTGTGTACATTAAGCTTAAAAGCAATCTGATTTTTATGATTTTAGACTCATTTTGTAGAGAATTGTGAGGGATTTTTAATGATGTAAAAATTACCAAAATTACTCAACAAATAATAAAAATTACACAATATTACAAGTTAAGTCAGGCCTCAATGTTAAGCTCAACAAGTCAGATTAAGTTTTGAAAGTTGAGCCTGACCTAACTTGATGATTACTTTATTCAGAAGATAAGTTAACTGCAATATTTAGAATTAAATTCTCTTTAAGTCTGAGTTAATTAGAAAAGTATCTTGATTTAATTGATTATCTATAACAACATATCTTACATTATACAGCTATCATCAAGTCACTTTAATAGCAAAAGATCTTCTTAAATCAAGGTCTTTGAGCAAAAGAAGCAAAAGAAAATGCTAGAAAGTAAATAATCATTATTATTAGACTGAATAAGTTAATCTTAAAGAAGCTAAATATCTTTCATCATCTTTAGTCTCTATTCTCTCAGTCAATCATTCTGATGCATTTCTCATCAAAACAATAACTCTACATTGATCTGAATGCATTCAATATCATCATTACATCTACTAAAATGATTACATCATCACAAACAGCAATCAGCTTCAATGTTTTTATATTACTTACTATATCTTACACATCTAAACAAAAGGCAGACAAGACAGAACTTGATGTTTTCTTAATGAATAAATAATAATTAATGAATCTACTCATTTTAAGATCAGCTGCAACAACAATTAAGTCACAATCTCTATTTGCTGCAATTATTATCATTGATGTATCTCTTCTACAAGTCATAATACAAAAAGTACTTAATAGCTTCATCTGACTAGATATACATCTGAATGAATAAATGAAGACAGTGACTGAAATACAAAGCTATATTGCTGAAGTGAAGAATTGCATCATTGTTTTAAAAGAAAAACTGAGCATCATTAAGAATTATGCAGTGAGGACTCAGAGCATTCTTGTGAAGATGATTAATATATTGAGCTTTATTGTTGAATATTTAAGAGAGAATAGCAGGATGACAGATGTGAATGCAGTTAAGATGATGAAAGATAAGTGAATAATGTTAAATATGAAGAATGAGAGAATCTTGATGAAGTGTAAGAGCAAGAATGAACAGATAGAGTAATAGATGAAGTAATATTAGAGATTGATGTCTTTTTTGTAATTAATAACTTATTATGATACTGATGTCTTTCTTCTTCTTACTACACTAATTCATCATTATGATCTTTTCTCACTTTCATCATTTCTTTTCATTTAGACATTTGTTCTTACTTTATTTATCATTATGAGAAATTGCTTCTATCTATCTACTCTTATAATGTCATAGTCAGACAACTATATAGCTGAGACTTCTTGCTTACTTAGTAAGACAGTCTTTTATCTCTTGACTTTACTTAACAATAATAACTTACAACTATTAGACAACTTGAATGATCTCTGACTGCTGAGAGAAACTGACTTTGAAGATTAGTTAAAATGAGTTGAGTAGGTATAAATGATTTGAGTAATTATTAATAAAATTCTTTTATGAAAGATTATTAAATCAAAAATGATTTGTGATGAAACAGTGCAGTTAAGTACTACAAAGAAAGAAGACTGAGTGCTTATATAAAATGAAGAGTCTCAGAAGTTTAAAGCTAAATGATTTGAATCTTATAAGATATTGAAAACTCATTCATTAAAGACTTATACATTAGAAATGCTTATAGAACATATTTTACAAAATTTAATTCATAATAATTAATTTGTGAAAGCACATATCTTTAATGTCAATAAATTTTGAGCTAATTCAGAGCTGCAAAGCAGTCTAAAATAAGCTAAACTATCTGTGTAGTAATTAAGTTCTGAAGTTAATGAAATTCTTAAACAGAAAGAATCATCATTATCTTTTTATAAAGAATTCTTAATTATATTTTAAACTGAATGAGATTGCAGACAAAAGAAAGAGCTATATAAGTTCTTAGTAAAGAAGAGAGAAGATCTTTCTCAGAAGATAATTTATAAGATATAAAAATGTTATAAATAAGTAAATTTATCTGTACTCTCATTACAGAACATTTTAAAAGCACATTAAAGTGTTGCTTTTTCTGAACTGATCTTGACTGAAGTAAGTGATGTAATGAATGCATTACAGAAAATTATTGAAAATTGAAGAGATATTAATGACTTAACTTTAATACTCATAACAGAAGAGAGATGTAATCAGAAGAAAGTGAAAGTCTTGACATTATATAATATTAAGAAAAAACTAAATGATTAAAAATGATCTAATAAAGATTTACAATAATAACATAATGAGTTGAAGTTAAAGTGAACAAGTAGTAAAGCTAAAAAGAAAGATTAAAAAGTCTTAACTTTAATAAGAATTGATAGTAGTTTGATGATGATTTATAAAAGAAATATAAGCTTATATAATCTACATAAAAGACTCAAGAAAAAGGCTTTTATAAACTAGAAGATGATAGTATCAGAAGTAAAGCAATTTTATTAATTATTTATTTATTAAAAAAAAAAAAGATATGAGCTGAGCATAAACTGTATTTAAAGCAAAACTATCATTTACTGCAATGACATAATGATGCATAAGAACATAACTGATGCAGATAAAGCAGCAATGCAAGCAGAATAATAAACACACTAATGTTAAATTTTTCAGCTTAACAACAAAGAATCTTAGCAATTATCTTTAACTTATCTGCAGTGCTTGAAACATTCTTTATTAATGAGTAATTGTAGTTAACAGAAAGTGTAATGTTATTAATGATGATGATGAGAGTAGTGAACAGAGCAACAACATAATGATGATGAAAAGTTATTAAGTTAATAAATGAAGAGAATTTAGACTCTGCATGATTTAAAACAATAAGTAGTCATTATATTAATATAGATTTATATTTATAAAAGCTGCATCAAATACTTTGTGCATCTCAATGACAGTTTGTATACAAACTGTCAGAATTATCATCTAATTACAGCTTATCTCATCACTGTCATCTTTACCTATTAGATAAATAGTCTACTTAGTCATTTAGTTACATAAACTCAGTTATGTACCTTAGTGAGTTGCTTAGCTACTATTTAAATAGTCATTATAGTTCTTACATTTACTCATCTTTTCAGCATCATAGATTTATCATTAAAGTTATAGCTTTTAGTCATTAGGTCAAGAAGATCATAATAATATGATAGCATTAACTTAAAGACTCAGCATTAAATCTTTATATTTAATAATTTCTTTGTTCTTCACTTCTACCTCACTTTCACCTTATCTTAATATCTTGCTGCCTTTCTCAGCCTCATTAAAACATCAATGATACATTAATTTATCTATTTATTTAACTATCTTTTCACTACTCTATCTCTCTACTCTACATTCACTCAAATCATTGTAGTTCAACAAGCTAAACATTACTATCTTACTTTACTTTCATATCAATACAAAGTTATGTCTTCAGCTTATTTATCTGACTCTTTTGCTCAAAATGAGCTTCTCAATCTAAAAGACATAAAAGAAAGTCTTTTAACTATATAAATCTCATTATCTTTCTTTTCTGAAGTTAAACAGTCTTTTAGCAAATCTGCTTATCTAGATATCTTGAAACAACAGACTTATATGACAAATAAGTTAATGAGTGATATGCAAGAAACTTTAATTACTTTTCTTCATCATTTTAAATTGAGATCATAGTCATGATGACTCATTAGCTCTTTAAAATTATCTGATTGATCTCATTAAGCTGAGAAGTCAACAATAATTAACTTATTATATTTACATCTTTTAACTCTTACATCTATCTCAGCAAAAAGATCTGCTTTTAAGTCTGATACAAGATAATTTGCTTTTGAGCTAAGATGAAATAATGATTATAACAGTGACTATGATATGAAAGAAATGAGTAATAAATGTGTTAATAATAGAAAGAAAGAAGAGCTTAAATATAACTATTATTAAGAATTCTTGCTGTCTTCTGTTGCTACACTGTCACTAGTCTTTCAATCAGAGAATATTGACTATTTTAATTTACACCTTGATGATGTATATGAAAAGAGCAATTTTGTTTAGCTAAAAAAGAATATATACTATTATGATGTGCATCTCTTTCTGAGTCAAGCAGTCATCATCATGATTAAGAGTACACATCTTATCTATATTAATCTTTACATTTGTCTTTGCAGCTCTGCTCAACAGTGATATGTCACTGAACTGTCAGATCTACAACAAGATGATTTACATGAAGGTCTCAGCATTAAAAACTGAGTATAAATTCTAATGACTTAATTTAAGTAGTCAGAGCAAGCTGCCTTAGATATTTTACTTGTTTTATGATTTATTCTTGATGACTTATGAAATGACTGCATTAGCTTTATTACTTATGTGTAAACAATGATTTGAAATGAAAGAAATGCTAACTTATTCATGTCAAATCAGCTATCATTAGCCTGAAACAAGCTCAATTTTAAACTTCAGTGTGATGTTCTGTGACTTAGATATGACATGATGATGACTAGCTTTATTGAACAGTCAGAGAAACATAAAGATATGTAAAAATGTCTGTTTAATCAGTCTTTATACTGATATAAACAGTGAGGCTATGAATTGCAACCTTAAAGTTAATCATTATCATACAATTTTGCTGATAATGATCAACAGCCTCATCACTCTGACTACTTGTCAAATAATGCCTTTGAAAATGCTGCAAATTGAGACTATAAAACAAATAATCAAGGCTACAAAACAAATAATTAAGGCTATAAAATGCAATAACTGAATTACACATCATCATATAATTTCACTAGTAATGACTGACAGCTTTGTTGCTCTGAGTATTTGAATGATTAATGAAACAAATCACAATTTAAACATTGAAATGAAGTCTTACTGTTATCTTGCTCTGTCTATTTCATTAAAATGAATGAGTTATACAGAGCATATAAGTTAAATAATGCATTGTTTACTAATAACAATGCTGAAAATGAGTCTTCACATCATGTTAATGTCTTTAAATCTTTACATCACACTAATGTCTTCTTCAACAACTCTGTGCAGCCTACTCAATATAGTGATTCACTCTATTCATGTTGTTCATGTGAAATGTCTCTAGAAACAAGCAAAAACCTTTGAAATCACATTCTTGATTAACATAAAGTTGATACTCATTTCAGTATCACTAAAGTGACTACTCAGCAAGTCAATTACATCAAGCATGCTCTTCAGAATGTTGTTGTCATCTTATAATTATTAGTTTATGAATATATTGCTGTCAAAGCAACTCTATTTTGACATGACATCAAGCAGAAAATGACTATTTGTCTAGATACTAAAATCACAACTACATTTATTGATTAAAGTCTAGTGAATAAGACTAAAATCAAATAAACACTTCTTATAATGATGAAAGGCTTTTCTGAAAGGCAGATACTTAATTAATTGATGAAATCATCATTTTATATAGTTACATTAACATCATCAATAAGATTAAATATCATAGCCTATCTAGTGAATAATCTCTGTGTTGAAGTTCTATTAGAAACAAACATCTTAACAAGAGAAGAAGTTAACATTGATTTGAAACAAAATAAGCTTACTATAGACTATTAAGAGACTGATTTAGTCTTTAAAACATCTTAAAATTCTATTGACATGCATATTATCATGTAGTCTACTATGTACAAAATTCTTCATCAATACAGACTTAATTATGTCACTCTTTTGAGTCAATTTTAAGTTAAAACATCATCATAACAAGGCAAATTGTCAGCTTTGACAGCCTTAAGTATCTTATTACTCATCTTATTATGTGAAGATACTACATCAAATCATCACATGAACATTGTATCACACCTTATTGTTGTTAATCTATATAATCATTTTTGTCATGACATAAAGACTTCACAAGACTTCATATTTATATAAAAGAAGTTCATCACATCTTTTTCTTATAATACAAAGTCTTATCTAACAGTTCATGACTTATGCAAGCATTTTGCTTACATTATTATCTTGTTAACATCTCACTATCAAATCAATTTCAAGACATCTCACTATCACATTGTTATTAAGTCATTTAATCATAATATCTTAATGCTGCCTCATAAACTCAACATTATTGTCATGTTTTTAAGTCTATAGAGCACAGACTATTTAAACAAAGACATAGTGATGAGAGCATTGCAGTTTCTTTTATTTATGATACTTATCAGAATTATTATCTAATTACAGCTTATCTCACTGCTGTTGCCTTCACCTATTAGATGAATAGTTTACTTAGTTATTTAGTCACATAAACTCAGTCATGTACCTTAGTGAGTTACTTAGCTACTATTTAAGTAGTCATTGTAGCTCTTCCATTCACTTATCTTTTCAGCATCATAGATTTATCATTAAAGTTATAGCTTTTAGCCATTAGGTCAAGAAGACTGTAACACAAACTATAAAGAAGATGACAGTCATTAAACTTAATTTAAATGCACATTATAAATGATCTGTCTTTATGCACATAGTTATTGCAGATAGTTAATTTACATTTCTTATAAATGTAAGTAACAGCAACTTCACAATATGTTTAGTGAGCACAAAAACAATTTAGATTTATATTAATATATAAAATTAACTATTAAATTATTGACAACATCTTAAGCTTAATTTTAAGTTAATCTTTTAACAGTAAATTAATCAAAGCATTAAGTAATGAGAAGCTAAGCTGATCAATAATTAATTTGTTAAAAAGAAAAAAGAAAATAATATTAAAAGCAGAATACTTAATTAATTTTATATATTATTAATTTTTAAATTAAAATCAAGACAACAACATACTGAGAGAAGAGTTTTGTAAGCTTTTTTTAAAATAGAAATAATCAATAATTTTATAAATATAATTAAAAGTAAATTTCATTTAGTTTAAATTGTTATCATCTATATCTGATGATGAAGTGACAGCAACACAATGTGAAATATAAATCTTAATGAATGATTTATGAAACATTAGTGACATGCTGTGAACATATTATGAAAGTTTATATGATGATAGAGTGAATAAAAAAAATTGATAAATTGATGATGTAGTGATTAAAAGTTGAAGTGTGATCAAAAATTAAAGAAAAAAGAAGAGAATTTCTTTTAAGAAGTTGTAATTAATGATATAGATAGACAATGTAAATAGTAAATAATTTATTTTATTGTTATAACAACAACAATCTGCACTTTTAGCTGCTTTTGAATGACAATAGTGATGTGAAGTGAGATAAAACAATGTGAATGTGAACTCAGACAGAAATTTTACAGAATGTTAAGTAAATCTCTGCACTCATATTAGTGAACTGTTGTGACTATGCAGTAGAGAAGAATGTAATATTGTTGCTTACTCATCTCTTATTAAGTGTCTCTATTTATGTCTTAGTCATCATTTCCTATATATACTCTACATAGTGTAAATGAATAGGAACAACTTTCTATGAACTGATTCACATGAGTCTCAAACAAACTTCACACCAACAACAGAGTTCAACAGTCACCATGAACCATGAACTCTGCAAGCTGTGCTTCTACTACTGTAGGCAGTCAGAACAAAGGTATCGACTGAAGTTCTCTTGATTTCGACTTCACATAAACAGCACAACTAAACTTGCTTGTATGATTTATCACAAATCCTCTCTGCCAAGTATAGCTTTAGTGCTGGCATCGACGACCTCAAATGGACACAAAACTCGAGGCCAGCTTTTACCAAAGCAAATACCCGCAGCAGAACGTAGGCCGGTAGAGTCCTTGATCTAGATTCGGCAAATTCAAAGACCTCCAACAAAATTGATGCCGCTTCCAACAACCCTATCACCCTTGACGTCCTGCGCAACCTTCTCCTCCGAACCCATTGCTGCGTATCTATCCATGTCGGACGAGAGCGTGGGTCGGATCCTCGTCTTCCAGTCATCGTGGAAACGAAAGCCCAGACTGATAATCAACACTCCGATGAATCGCGCCATCCAGCCCAGAAAACCGTTGCAAAAGAGACCCTTCGCATTTCAAGCCTTGAATGAAAAGCTGGCCAAGATTCCTCCAGCGTAGGAGCACGCGATGGCAATATCAATGGTGGCTTTGCATTTGGTGGCTGGAGAGACGTTGCTGGAGAGGTGAGAGTCGGGACGGGGCAGATGGCAGAAACGAGGAGGAACGTCAAACTGCATGCGCCGCGGGGACTTGACATGCTGGGGTGGAGCTGTCGCTATGGTTTCTGCCACAAGGCAGATGATTTGAGGGAGGCTGAAGAGTATGTGTCGACGGGCGACCCAGCCTGTCATGACAATGACGGTGTATGCCAGCCGAGTAGTCAGATATGCAACGACATATGCTAGGGATTCACCACCCGCCCACGGCGAACACAGAAGCTACCATGAGTTAGGCGGCGCTTGTTGTGTTTTCTAGGTTCTTAGATGATGGTTGGCAGAAAAACTGCGGTTGAGGTTATTGCCGAAAGCAGCTTTGCAACGACATTAGCCGCAGTTTAAAATGATAGAGAGGCACCAATTCCTTCGCTCGGCGTCTGGAGACCGGCCAGGATAACATTCGAAACCCTCAGGATACAAGTCTGCGCTCAATTCCAGCGACAGCAGCATCCCCATAGTGGACGCGCTTCACGAAGCCAACTCTGAGGTCCGAACTTCATAACGCTTGCTCCATCCTTCGTTCGTGAGAGGTAGAGGACAAACATGTAAAGCAACACTATTACAGGCGTGACTGAACAGTCGACGACAAACCATATCCCCTCGCCAGTGTCTGCCGCTCCGTTGTGAGTCGCAGGGGTCTACTGTGCTCCTTGTGATCGGCATCGTCAACGTGGACATGCATCCCCTTCAAATTGACGATGCTAATCCCTGACGTGAGAGTAGGCATTGTGGCTCAGAATGGTATAACCCCAGACTGGATAAACAAGGCTTGAAAAGACCAGGGATCGAATGGTTCGAGTTGATGCTGCTCAAGAGTGCAACTTTGGAGGATCACGGCTTGACATATGAGTGAGGAAGGAAGGTACAGATACCTAGGAGGTACCTCAGGTTGGCCACGATACCTGGTAAGCTACTATACATAAGGTAAGGAAGTCATTGGGGCTTTGGGGCTTTCAGCCCCGCAGAGGCTTCAACTTGAGCTCAGGGCTTATCACGCGACTTCGAGATCACTGCCCGACCGAAACATGCTGTAGAGCCCTGTGCATGCATTCGTCGAACGATCTTGCAAATAAGGCATCTGAACGTCAAAGCAGAGGCAGAGAGACTCCAGAGGAGAAAATCGAATTCACGTTGGGTATCTAATAATTAAGCGCAAGTCGACACTAAAAGAATGAAGAACAAGGAACAAAAAATGGAAAGAAGACCTCCGGATATAAGAAGCGCACCGAATCCGTCCACCGCAAGCCAAGAGGTCCCTACACCGCAACATCGACTTCCACACTGCCCGGGCTCAGTCCCGAAGGCTTCTCGAACGTTGTTTCGTACTCTTGGTAAGGCGGAAGGGCCTGGTATGGGGGTGGTGTGATGCCGCGGTGCTCAAGCGAGGAAGCCGTGGTGAAAGTCAGCGTCGATGAGTCGTCGGACGGGTTGGACATTGCTGAGACTGCCGATTCGCTGGCTGTATGAGATCTGGTTGATGGCATCGCGCACTGATAGAAGGGTTGGGCCGATGGTTGTACCTCACGAGCGGCGGTTTCGAGTTGCTCGGGTATCCACCTGAAGAGCCAGTGGGATACACGGGCTCGGGTCGATGAGCTCTGTGGAAGGTCGGATTCGGGAGCTAGGGAAGCGTTTGTTGAGATAGGAACTGCTTGAGGTGTTGGAGTCCTAGGCTTGGGAGGTGGTGGTGGTGGAGGCGGCTGCGTCCTAGGGTTCGGCTGGTAGAAAGACATGGGCGTTGGTGGTAAAGGGCGTTCCATTGGTCTGCGAAAGTCGGAAAGGGTTGTGGAACGCACAGGCCTGTGTCTTGGGAGCGATGGACTCCCACGGTTCGCCCTCAATCGGTGCTTGATACCTACGAGTTGCTCTTCCGTCTGTTTCTCCTCTACAATGGTCTCAATCTCGTTTAGTCTTCTCTCCATCTCCTGCCTCTCTTCTAGATGAGTCCTCAGCCTGAGACTCTGCTCGCTCGCCCTTCGGTGAATGGTTGCTCCAAAGTCGGTTGCGGATGGTGTCGGTGACGGTGACGGGCACTGTGGCAGCCGTGTGTCCAAAGCGGCCAGAAATTCTTGAGTACTCTCTGAATTTAGAATACCAGAACCCAGGCTGAATGAGTGCGATCTTGAATGTGTACCCGTGTTCGACCGATTAAGTCGGCCGTCAACGCTATGGCGAGATCCCCTAATGGAAGCAGTTTCGGCTATTGAAGCTACAGGCTTCCTCGGAATCGTGAAACTGGTTGAAGGCCGATAAAGCACCGAGTCCGTTCTAGCCCGTACCAGCGCGTTCGCCGGATACTCCACATTGACGTGTCCACTTTCCAAGGCTGCGCTGAAGAAAGGCAGCGGGGTCAAGTTGTTACCTGGCAAGTAAATGCTCAGTTCCAACGGCCTGAAGTCATCTCTTCCTCTGTCCGAGATGGGCACCCGTCGGAAATCAGACGGATCGCCGATTGTTGGCCGTCGAGATCTGCTGCTGTTCACAGCGAAGCTCGCACGACTCGACGCTCTCGATACCAGACCCCGCCCCTCGGCCAGCCATTGTGAGGGAGCGAACGAAGATTGAGTGCTTGGACGGTCGTCGAATAGGTCCATCTTCGGGGGAGGTAGGGTTCGCGGTTGATCGCAGATCAACATTGGTCTAGCCATGCCTGTTCTTCCTTTAGCACAGCGTAGTAGAAGGTCGAAGCCTCTTACCGTCATGTTGTTGGCCTTCCGAATCTGATTCACGAGATAAACAGCAAGCCATAGATGAGACCAGCCATCTTCGACAAAACGTATCCACACCGTCGTTCAGGACCGTCGATATCATCGCCGCTCACGCACCTGCAGAGCACTCCAACGAAATGAAACACCAGCACAGCAGGGCTATCGTCGGGTTAAGAAGGCGCCTGCGCAGAACGAAGAGAGAACATTACGGCTTGCAGATGGAAGTATTCAAAGTAGAGACGGTGTTGAACACTTCCAGAGTTATTGTCAGCGTTGGCACAAGCAAGCGCCCATGATTAGAAGTGTGGCTCCTCCGGGCCCCTCCAATAACGACATAATGTCTGCCTGCTTGAATAGTAGTTCCATGATCCTATTGACCGTTACCTTGACCCTAGCTATATGGGTTGGCGCCGTTTCGCCTTGGTGCCTGAGTATCTGGGTGAGTTGCAGTGTGATTGGGTAGTGGGAAGATCCTGTGTTGTGCCGTTCGGCGCTTACCGCTCTCCCCGGCACGGGCCCGACACAATGAGTGGATGAAGTCTTGTCCAGCAAACCTGAGGCTAAAATGATTGCTTCAAGACGATCTGGGATGTGAATCCAACTAGGCCAAGTCTACGAAGTATGCCAGGACGATCCAGCTGGCCCTCTGAGCCGATTACAACTATCCTTGTATGTGGATCTTATGACCAGGCATCCGGGTCCCCGAGTGTGTTGTTATTCAAGTTATGTGACCATAAAAGAGTGCTGACCACGAACCTGGAAGATTGAAGGACGACCCAAGGATGAATGCCAGGGGTGAATGAGGCAACGGTCGGTTTGGGCTTTACGAAATACTTCTTGAGTTGGAACAACCACTTTCCTGGTGACATTACTTCGTACGTGGTATATCTGTAGGTAATAACGTAGCCTAGAACTCCTGTTCATCTCTGCAAACGCCGGTCGCAATGCGATAGAGACTGTACGCCCAGACCTCATGACCACCGTGTCAGCTGTGTTAGATCTTAGGCGCCATCTTGTTATTTTCATCTCCAGCGCCCCAGATCTGTTGCTCTTCATGTAGGCTGCCGTAAGATGGACTTTCAAGTGTGGGCAAACCTTGTGGATCATCGCGTTGCTTCCACTGCCGAGCCTCGCTAGACTCCTGGTGGTTGTCGGCTTGATGATCTCCACTTTCTTCATCCTCTTCGCCCACGGTGAATTCTGAGACTTCTAAAACTGGTCCCCCTGTGGGCTCGAACCCTTGACGGATGGTCTCCGCGTGTCCCTCGTCCTCATAAGTCTTCCTAGAAACACCGGGTTGATTAGCACGTCGGCATCCTCTACCAATCTGCTGATGGGCAATTACACAAAGTGTTTCGGCTCGTCTTCATTCCATGCGGCACCACCTTCTTTCCGTGCTCTAACGCGCTCAATCTCCTCTGCCTCCGTATCCTCCACAACCAGATCGACCAATTGGCTGCGACCAGACTTTGTCGGGTCCGACGACGAAGATCCTCGATGAAGAAGACCGTCTAATACTGGGGCTCGCGAGTCTGACCCGTTACTCCCTGAGCCAGTCCTATGTTTACCCTTGCCGAGGGAGTTATTGATCTTAGCTTCACGACGTTTCTTATTGCCTTTAGTGGGTTGCAAGATATTCCTATTGGTCGACGTGGTAATCAAACCCGGATCTGCTTGAATCCAAAGCTCTCTTGTCGGTTGATGGGCTGTAATGACAGGGTACTGCGAACTCATTAATAGCCAAAACCAGTTAGATATTTTTTTGAGAGACCTACATTCCAATCCCCGAACTCAAGCACTCTCGCATTTGCGAATAATCGTTCATCCTCAGGATCTATAACTGCGTCATCCAGCTCATCCGAAGCTCCCTCAACATCCATGGTCCCGTTCGATTTGGTCGCACTCATTGTCTCGGCTCCGCTAGGACCAGTATTGGCTAACAGTGGGGTTCGGCTGTTCACTTCTCCAGGATTGGGGATCCAGTATTTGCCTTTACCACCTCGCTCATATCTCATCCCTTCCATCATACGAGCAACTCGCGAGTCTGATTCCTCGTGTGCGAGGACATTGTCTCCTGTGTCAAAAACCCGGTACTCGTAATGCTTTCCGCCAAATGTTTCCTTGGTATCTTCGATCAAGTCTCGAATACCAAAGGCATCACGAAGAGCAAATTTGACTGGCATCCTCGCAGCTGAGATGGTTATGTCGGCGTAATCATGCCATGAGAATGCGTACCAATGAGAAATCGCGAATATCGGCATCTCGAAACAGATCAAGGCATCCTGTATGGCAGCAGCAAGGTTATCCGGGGTGTATCCGGGGACATCGTTCGGAATAGCCCCCAACCATTGAAGGATTGAAAGAAAGAATCCTTGCCAGTAAGAAGCGAAGATGATGAGCTTAATGCAGAGGAATTTGGGCATAGGTCGAAATGGTTGTAAGTCCTGTGACATACAGACCCAAAACATTGCCAACGAATAGAGACATAAAGTAACGCTAAGATTGTAAAGGATACCAGTCCATAGGTAGCCTGATGTCAGCCCAAGATAGCCCTCTTGATACGTGTCCGTCAATTTCAGGATTATGGTGACGGCGCTGAGTATCGGCTTGAGCCATGTATACTGAAGAATACCGCGCTTGATGGCTAGGAATGTATGTGGATCGGAGATGTCGACCTTGGCTAAGCAGTGGCTTAAAGGCCATGGATGATGTACTGGCTGTCTACCGTGCATCATGATGATGAGAGCACGCTCGCCACCAAGGAAGTTGATGAGCAGTTGAAGGAAGGTGTAGATTGTGAAAGCCTGACAGCGTAAGAGTCAATAATCTCACACATATCTCCTGCTGCCTCGACATCTTACCTCGTAGATATCCCGGATCGGATCGAGGTAGAATGCCGCCTTCAGTGACATGATGCTCGCCCAAGAAGATGCTGAGTATATGGGAACCCTAGCAGAGATAAGCAAGGAAGCCGGTTCCGGTTGCTTTGCCGAAGCCTACATGAGGAGGATACGAATCACATAACGCTGTAGCAGCGGTTTCCGGTAATTCTTCCTATAAGGTAGTATTGAGTGCGCGTCGGCAGTCTGAAGGACGTAAGGGTCTCACGTCTGGAGCCATACTGAGCTAAAAGGTCATGGTAGAGTCAGTATAGTTGCAGCAGATATATTCTCCGAGACTGTGAAAGAACCTCTCCGAAACGAAGCTTACAAGAAGGATACCAGCGACGCGACTAGAGATGCAACACCGGTAACGATGATAGTTGCTGAAGTGAGTTTCGAACCCGTACCGCCGCCAGGAACTTTATCCGACATTTTGACACTGTGTCGTGCCCTGACGTGCGTGCACGTCTACTGAGAGCTGATGCCTAGCTATCGCAGACAGCTGTTCAGCTTGGCAGGACTATGATATAGCAAGGTAAGGGCCAAGAAGTGAGCTTGCCTTGAGCTCATGACAGACGCGCAATGTTCCAGCTATGAAAACTCTCCGGAATGGTCTTTGAGCTACCATGGATGCTGGAGGCGAAGTCAACACGGAAGGTTTCCAGTAAACGGTCTGGTGTTGGGTGATGACGAAGAGTTGCACGGACCACCCGCTGCGGCGCTGCATGTGATTTGCCCAATGGTAATTATAAACAAGAGCTCTTTCGCATGACAGCAGTATTCGACATTTGCCGGAGGTCTGCATCAACTTTACGACCTGAATCCACGAGAGAAATACGGCGTGCTTGAATGAGATTGGGACTTCAACGGTACCGCGTCCTTTGGGTTCGACGATGAAGCGTTCGCAGGATCACCTACAGAGCTGTCAGAGCCATGGCCGGGGGAGGTTCCACGGCTCAACCGGTGATGGCTCATAGCTTTAATTGGTATGATTCTTCGTCGCCATCAGAATACTCGTCATTTCTAATTGGAGACTCAGGGTGTTTCTTGTCGAGTTATCCGTGTGCTGTATCCTGTAAGCTAGCAACAAAACTTCGCCGACCACAGATGACGATTGATGCTCTCCTAGGACCTTATTCTTCCTGTTCTATTTCAATCGGGTCTTTGCGACTCTGGTTTCACAGGCCCTCCGAGCTTATACGTGGCACAAATACCGCGCTCATGTTGAGGTACAGGCTCTACAGGTGTCTTTGCTAGCAGGTAGGATCTTTTTCAAAGATCTCCGATACCACGGGACGAATGAGACAATCCTGATACATGGCGGACACGTCACGTGGCGCTACTGGCTGCGCAAAGTCAGAGAGGTGGACTGTAGGCCCATCAGGGCAGGAGCAGATAGCCAAAGCTTTGGAACGAAGGATGCTGATGTAAAAGCTGCAAGAAGCAATAATACTAGCGATGGCGAGACGGGAGGTGCGGCGAAGAAGATGGGCGATCTACCGTGCCGAATTGCGCTCTCCGCACGAGGGTTGGAATGGTTTGTCTACAATCGAACTCCGGCGTACGACGCAATCGTTGCAAGCATGTCAAGTGTGGAAACAGGTGCTTCCAGTGGTCTTAAGGATGCGAACGGGTCAGGAAGTCCGTCCATTGCTCAGAAGGATTCGATTGGAAATCTTCATCGCTCTCGAGAGACACTTGGGCACTCCGTGAAGTCTGAAGTTCGGTCACATACAAACAACAAACCGGTATCAGAAGTTGATAAATCTCACCCAATTATGAGGCTGCAAAACGAACCTCCTTCCTTTCAAAGTGAAGAGGTCACACAGTCTGCGGATGTACGTTCCTCCACCGCTGGAAACGCCCGTCATCAACCTATGGATAGAGGGCAAGACGAATCTCCTTCGGTCTCAAATATTTTGGCTTTTCTACCGATCTATGTTGAATGCAGCAAAGGTGGCATCGTTCTAGGTAACGAGAATACGAGGACTCTATTGACGGCCAAATTCGAACGCGCCAGCGGGCATGTCGACGCTACTCATTCCCGAGCCGTCGACCAATTCAAACAATTGATCAATTTTGACTTTATACGACCATTGGTTCAAATGCGGACGAACTCGGAGTATCAGCAATCACAGCTTTCTGCAGCTGCGCAGTCTAAAGGGGAAGGCCACAATGACACCAAGACAACAATGCAGAGACGTCATAACCTCAGTCGTCACAGTCGTGGGTTTGGAAAGGCTCTCAAGGACTTGATCCGCTACTTCCGGATAATCTATGCATCATCCACCTCGTCACAAAACAGTCAGGAGCCGAGTCCAAGACCAGCCCGTCAAGATACTCAGCGAGCTGAAGATCGATGGCTTGGGTTATCGCGGTATTTGAGGGAAATTGAGCAGGATGAACAAGATAGTTGGAGATCCGTCGAGTATGCTAAAATGTCGACTATTCTGGATTGCCCTAGCGTAGGCATGAGCTTCTATTGGGATATCCCGGGCGTTGTTACCGAACGCTCACCAAACGACAGCTTCCTAGCACCTGAATACCGTGATGATATCAACGGGGATGTCCCACCAGATTGGGGCATAGATCTCCGTATCCGTGGTGGTGATATTCATTACGGTCCATGGACGGATCGGGAACGAGCGGATCTACAAACGATCTTTCTACCAAACTCTTACCGAGATGCTGTTCCGCCCACCACCCTCAGAGCCGGCCAGCCAAGAGTTAGCACCGTATTTAGATTGCGCGTTGATATAGAGGAGGCGATCACTATCCGCATCCCTTTTCGTGAAGAATCCAAAGATTGGAAGTGGAAGGGCAAGGCGAATGTGGTCCGTGGCACTGAGGAGCAAAACAAGCAAAGAGAGAAGAGAAGGTGGGGTATTGGCAGGAAAGGGAACAAAGGTGGACCTGGCCCTGAAGTCCGTCCTTTCGGATGGCTGGACATTAAAATGGAACCCGATTCAGCTATCACCTATACCATGGATATGTTACCTAGAGCTACAGGTTTCAAAAATGAGCTTAGAATTGACCTTCGTGGGACCGAAGTGTCCTCCAGCGTAAACCATGGTCTGCTTTGGCGATCCACCAGTCAGACAATCTCTTGCGATCTCTCGAACCCACTCGAATGGAATGCATTGCATCAATGGAACTTCAATATCGTGAGCAACAACCTCGAATTATTCATACTCAGGGACCACATATTCCTGCTCACCGATCTGATCAGCGACTGGACGTCCGGATCCGCAGCTGACTTTTACACGTTCGTTCCGTTCCAGTACCGCGCCAAGCTTGTGTTTCCCAACTTCAAACTCTACCTCAATGCCAACGACTCTAATATTATCAACAACCCCTCCGACTTAGACGATAACACCTTCATTACTGTGTGGGGTGAGAATATGGTTGTCGACGTTGACGTACCCTTGAAAAGATATCAATCTTCACAGAATGTGGTAGGCTTCGATGTCAACGCACAGAATGGAGGCTTTGAGCTTCGCACCCCTTTGTGGAACACGCAGAATACCTTCCTTGATAACAAGGACATTGTCTCATTGGAAGCCCTGTGCATAAAAGGTTCCTACGACTACTATACCACGAATTCTCCAAGCCAGACTGATACGCTCCTACTCGACCTTTATGGATCAAAGCTTACCGCGCACTTATATGGGTTTTTTGTTCGGTGCCTTATGAGACTAAAGGACAATTACTTCGGTGACGACCTACACTTCAGGACATTAGAGGAGTTTCAGAGCCTTCTGCTTAATCAAGGATTACCCAACCAGACGAACCGAGAGAATGTAGAGAGCAAATCGAGAAAGAACACCAATGACCTGGATGTCATTCTGAGCGTCACCATTGAGGATACATCTGCACTTCTTCCTGCGAATCTATATTCTGCGGAGGAAAGCATTAGACTCGATCTTGCAGATGTGGTTGCGGAAATGCGTTTCACAAACTATTACATGGATCTTGAGGTCAATCTCAGCCCACTGTTAGTGTCGCTCGAAAGCCCTGAGAGCGGCAAGGGCTTGGATAATGCAACTTCGAGCACACAGGTGTTCATTGACGGTGTGGATGTATATGGTCACAGACTTTTTGGATTGCCCCCCGCAGAGCCCACCTATGTGTGCAACTGGGACTTCAGGGTTGGAGCAATCGATGGGGAGTGTTCGACGGACTTTGTTCGAACGGTGTCACTTGCCTTACAATGCTTCGCATTTTCATTTTCAGACAACGAGAATGCGCTCCCTTCGATCCACGCGAAGTCGATACATGACGTTACGTTTCTCCGTGCAGATATCGAGCCAATATGTGTTTGGCTGCTTGTCGACCAAGCGGCAATACTTGTCAGCTTTGATACACTGAGCTTCAGCTTCAACGATTGGGGCCAGATGGATTACTCCGAGACTCTGAACTTAGTAATACCTGAACTGACCCTAGCCTGTATTGACGCGAAAAGCGCTCTTCGTCACCAGAGCAAAACGCTCTCCCCTGTAACCACTCTTGCATACCTGCGAACGTCCGTCAAATTCTCTATGATTGAGAGGAAAGAGGAATCCAAAGGGTATCGGGAATTGCAGCAAAACCATCTCCGAATGCATGATCAGCGAACCAGGCGGACAGAGTGGTTGCTTCACACCAAGGACGAGCAGGCTGCGTCTATACTGCCCGGTATATATTCGAAAGCCGACGCTCCAGCTATGCCTGTTCCACACATCCCGGAACCAGCAGCGTTGGAACGTGGAGCCACAATCCGCCCACCTTCAGTGTCCTCATATTCGAGCTCTATTGCCCCAAGATATCCTGCCAACCGCAACAGAAGCACAAGCTCCTTCTTATCGCTACGAGACATATATGACACCCGTAACAGTGACAAGTCTCAATCAAAACGGGACGAGTCACGGCCATCTGGTTCTGAAAAGAACACAACAACGAGAGTCATGACTGTGGACAAACCTCTAGGGTCAACTGCCCGATGGACTTCGGCATGCCGAAGCGATCATGCCATGGAAGCCGAAAGATTACCACGGCAGGGTCGAGTAGAGAACGGAGGCCAACTAAGGAATGAGCTTGGCCCGAGTAGCTCCTCCTTTACTAGATCCTTTGTGGCCCCACATTTTTCGCTCTGCGGTGTTACGCTTAACCTACAAGATGTTCCAGACCTGCCTGACTGTGTCACATCATACCGAGATTTAGCGCGAAGTGCGCTACCTCCTGACGATGGATCGATACGGGATGAGGACAGCGGAGCCATGCGGACCAGCTTCATCGTAACGTTTGACTCGGGACTTATAGCTTACGCCAGTCCCGAGGCTCTTTACTCGATCTCAGCTCTTCTCGGCCACTTGCAGCCCAGAGATCCTGCGTCGGTCTTGGACAGCCTGCAGGTAGATGTAATGAGCGAGATTCTGGGATCAGCAAAGAAGAGACCAAGGGATGGCAAAACCACCGAGGTCACTTTCCGAGTATCTTATGCTCACGTTCGCTTTGTGAACCCATTGACCTTGGTTGAGGATATCCAAGGCGAAGAGTCTCAGGATCGATATAACTTCATCTCCTCTCGGTGTGCCATGACTGCCAGGACAACAGCGCAGAATCATAACGAGGATGGCGGCAACAATTCAACAGTGCACCTCGCAATGGGATCTTTGAGCTTCGTCATGGAAGAGCCACTGAGTGCGGCTTCAAGCAAGTTCGACGCTGTTCGTGGAGACATCGGTGACGTAGACTTTTGGCTTGTATCTGATCCATCCATTTCAGGGAATCTACGTGTCAAAACATTCGCAGCGATAACCTTTAGCAAGAATATTGTATATCTCGCCACTCTGACCCGACGCACTAATGCACTTGGATTATCCGTGGCCAGGTCATTTGAGATACTAAAGGAGCAGCAGAAGATGCGGCTACGTCATCTTGCTTTTGCTTTGACCATGCTTGGTGCAAGTCTTCCGGACCCGCCACTTTTCACAAGGCCCTCTTATGTTCTTCGATCCGCCCCCGGTCATATCAGAGTCAACGATTCGTGGAGGATCATCACCCGCTTCCGCTGTATGTTTCAAGGTCTAGCTGAGCATCAGAAAGCGGAATTGGTTATTCAGTGCAAGAAGAATGGCGGCCATTGTCCTGGTGATGCAGCAGCACGAGTCAGTAAAAGCTTCGATGGATGGCGAAGCTGGGAGTTGAGCCAGGTTAGGAAGAGCCTGGTCATACAGAGTCTATTTGGAGCCATGCCTAGGGCTGCGAAGTCTAACTTCTCAAAATATTTCGCAATCACTGCGGTCGCGACTGTTGGCACATTACGGTTAGCTATCGACCCGGGTCCAAAGCAAAACGAGTTGAATCTCAATGCTCTTGCGATTTGCACTACTACCAAGGCAACATCGATACCAGCCATAGATTTGACCTCGAACTCTTCTACTGCGTACATGACCGTCGTTCAAGTCCACTGTATGAAGATCGGTATTGACCTTCACTGGGAGTGTTGGGAGCTGTTCCAGGACGCTCAAAAGTTGTTTCTGGCAAGTGAGGGTCATGGACACACGTCACCAGTCCCAAGCTCACGGTCAACTGCCCCTTCAATGCGAACTCAACATTACCATGTCCTCCTATCTGCAGACACAGGCAAGGTCACAATCGACAGTTTCAATCTATCACTGTTATCCCGGTGTGACGGTGTTGACTCTTCGTTCGTCACAGCAGATTATCCAGGCTTGAGGAAACGGCGAGCTGTGAACATTGTGGTCCATGCAGATGTCGCATCGTCCGAATTAATCAGCCATACTAAAACGCTGGCGATATTACAAGCTCGCCAACCAAGGATATGCGCCTCCCATACGGAAGACTCTGGTGGCGATGCTTCTCCGGCTGATTGGACGCTTACAGGATTATGGCAGGGAGTTCTGTGCAACATTCTTGCAGACCTTCCCAGCCTGGTGGGCGTCGTCGACCTTCTCATCAACGACGAGATTCCGTACGTGCGTCGTGTGGTCACCACCCTAAAAGATCGGCCAGCCGCCAAGAAGCCTACTATCGCAAGCTCGAATGCAAAGCCTAAAAGAGTCATCATTGTGCTCTCTTTGGATGAATACCAAATTCAACTAGCTGTACTTCCTTCGCTCGTCTACACCATCACAGGCAGTGTAGCACGAAGTTCCATGGCTGTCAAACCACATGGAAACATCGTCGTTGACGTTGACCTCAAAGGTCAATCCCATAGTCTCGAAACCGAAGTCGATGGGAGGACTCGAAAGGTGTCCGTGCTCAATGTGCCACCAATTAATGGGTATATCAATTCAATTTCGTCAGAGGTGTCTAGATTGTTGAAGGTTTCCATAGCGGTGGAGCCCATTGGTCTAGACGCAAGCGCTCTGCATAGCTTGTTGGATATCTTGCGCAGTGCGGAAACAGCCACCGTGATTGAAGATATGTGCCACGACTTCAAAGGGATTAAGAGTCGCCTCCAGGGCGTTTCTGAGCCGACCCAGCATACCGAATTAACGGAATCCTCAGATACCTTGAAGCCAATTTTCTATAACGCCCACATTACCCTGGCGGAGATCAAAATTCGCGCGGTTGCTCCAGTGGGCTCAACAGGTGAGACTGCCCAAATGGACTTGAGTTTTGATTGTGTCGGAATGGAAGCAACCAACAGATCAGGTCTTGATGATGGTGTTCTCGAATATCCAGAGCTAAGTATGGGCGTTCGAAATGCCCAACTAGTACTGAAGAGGTTCGATGATCTGAACACCCAGAGGTGCGGTAGGATATCTCTTGCACTATCTTTGAATTGCACCTCGAAGCAGACGGGGACTAGTCACAACGTTCGCGCATATCAAATCAAGGCCCGCGATGTCAATACTGTTTTAGTTCCCGACACAGCCTCAACAGTTGTTGATGTCTTCGGTTACATGCAAGACAAAGTGAAGTGTCTCGCTTTGTCAGAAAGACTCAGCTACAAACGCGAACAAAAAGCTATCGCACTGCCGGCAGCTGGTAGCGTGGAGCCCAAGCACGAGAGCGGGAAACTTTTTAGCTCAATGTACTCATTGGAGGTACTGGACATCCAAATCAGTTGGGCGGTAGAGGATGGGTCTACGATTTCCACCAGTCGCGATTCAGAAGATCTCGTCCTCTCAATCACGAAGATTGACTTAGCGACGAAGAAGGACAACGCAGCTAGACTCGTAATCGAAGATTTTCAGTTGCAGATGGTCCCAGCTGAGCAGAACAGGCGTACTCGGTCACTTAACTCTGCTCTCCTTCCTGAAGTGGTTTTCAACGTTGCGTACTTATCAACCAAGGACGATCGAAGGCTTGCGTTCCAAGCAGCCGGCAAGTCTCTTGATCTGAGGCTGACATCGCAATTCGTCATTCCTGCCAGTAATCTCCAACGCTCTATAGCATCTGCGAGCCAGAAGTTCCGTAGCGCGACCGCAAAATGGGCTGCAAACCACATCCGCAGTGACATCGGAAGCAAAAAACTACTTGGCAATAAAAGGCTAGCCTCGCTCCTGGTCGATGCGGATTTTGCGGGCGCTGTGGTGTATATACAGGGGAGAAAGGTTGCGGATGCACGAACCCAAGCTCTCAATGTGCCAAATGGTGGCAGAATGCCGCAACATGGTCGATATGGTCAGTTCACCCATGAAGACGCAAGCAGCAGCACTACCCTCCGGGCTCCGGGAATTGCACTCAAGGTCGAGTACAACGATAACGGAAGTAACGATCCTTCTCTCAATGCTGAGATCAAGGTTGACGCCTCGTCTAACAAGCTATACCCCACGGTAGTGCCGCTGATCATGGAGATCTCGTCGAGCATCAAGAATGTTGTGGGTGAGCCGGAGGATATCGATATATCATCGAGTTCCAAGACATCTTCGCAGAAGTTCCTCGATGAAGATAAACTTCGTGCGGCAACCCCTAGCGCTATACTAGGGAAATGCAAACTCAATGTCGGGCTTCAGATACGAAGGCAAGAATTCAGTCTCTCCTGTCAGCCGATTGCGAGAGTCGCCGCAATAGCGCGCTTGGAGGACATCTACTTTACAGTGAATACTGTGCAATCATCGGAGCATAGCCGATTTTTCGCTGTTTCAGCTACCTTCAGTAAGCTGCAGGCATCTTTACAACACGTCTATTCACGCGAGTCGACTGCCAGTTTTGACGTGGAGTCTATCGTGGTATCTCTCATGAACAGTAGGCACGTCAGTGATGCAAGCGGAATATCTGCAATCCTCAGGGTAAGCCCTATGACGGCTCAAATCAACGCAAAGCAGCTACAAGACTATCTCCTTTTCCGGGAGATCTGGATCCCAGCCGACATTCGCCAGTCCCCAGTAAAAACTACCCCAAGGTCGGTCTCGGAGTCTCAAACATACACGGTACAACGTTACCAGCACGTGGCATCGGCTGGTGCCTTTCCTTGGGATGCCACTATCTCCATTGCTGAACTCAATATCCAATTGGACATGGGCCAGGCGTTGGGTAAGTCTGCATTCACTGTATCAGATTTCTGGATCTCTACGAAGAAGACCTCAGACTGGGAGCAGAATCTGTGCCTTGGCTTTCAAGAGTTTGCAGTGAACAGCAGCGGTCGGATGAGCGGCTTCGTTGGACTGCAAAATTGCAGAATCCGGACTTATATTAGATGGCCGCTTGAGGAGAAGGCAGTGAATCAAGCACCACTGGTACAAGCATCTATAGGGTTTGACGGGCTCAAGGTAAAGGCTGCGTTCGAGTATCAAGCATTCCTCATTACAGATATAAGCACCTTCGAATTCTTCATGTACAACGTCAGGAAAACTAAAAGTAGCAACGGCGATCGTCTTGTGGGTATCCTGGATGGCGGTAAGGTACAGGTCTTCTGTACAAGTACAAGTGCATCTCAAGGGCTCGCCTTGTACCAAGCTTTCAAACGTCTAGCTCAAGAGAAACGGACTGCTTACGAGTCATCCCTCAAAGATATCGAGAAGCACCTCCGACGCAAGTCAACCGTAACCCCTGCTGGACCTCGACTCTCACTCAGCCAGCCTGCAAGAGTGGATGCAGAGTCGACTAAGACGCCAATTTCGCTCCACACGGATGTGATGGTCACGCTGAGAGCTGTCAATATAGGAATGTTTCCAAGTACTTTCTTGGACAATCAAGTCTTCAAGTTCGAGGCGTTGAATGCAGAAGCCAATTTCGCCGTTGTTTTGGAGAACGACAGAGTCCATAGTAGGCTGGGACTCACGCTAGGTCAATTACGGATTGCACTATCGAGTGTCAGGCAGTCGAACGCGGCGAAAAGTCCAGGAGAAGTCGCTGTGGACGACGTTGTTAGCAGTGCGACAGGGTCGAGAGGCGGCACCATCCTCAAGGTCCCCCGAGTCGTGGCCAATATGGAGACCTGGCAAACCCCAGAGTCGAATCATATTGATTACAAATTCATCAGTTCGTTCGAAGGGAAGGTCGACGTGGGCTGGAACTACTCAAGAATCCGGTTCATCCGCACCATGTGGGCTAGTCACTCCCGGTCTCTAGCCCAACGCTTGGGCAAACCGTTACGTCAATCAGCAGTACAGATCTCCGGCGGTCCTCTGCCCGAAGTTAACGGCGAGGGCGAGGAAGGATTGGCTGCGGGTGCGGGACAAGAGAAGATCACTGCCGTGGTCAACGTCCCCCAGTCGAAGTACGATTATACTGCGTTGGAGGCACCCATCATCGAGACCCCTCAGTTACGGGACATGGGCGAGGCAACACCGCCTCTCGAATGGATCGGACTACAACGAGATCGCCTACCACACCTGACTCATCAACTGATCATCGTGACGTTGCTGGAGGTCGCTAAAGAAGTTGAAGATGCATATTGCAAGATTCTCGGCTCGTCCTAGAACCGGCAACTGGTTACATCGATTGTCAGTCATGCCAGCTGAGCACTGTACACTTTTCACTTCTGGCGTTTGGTTCGATGACTATGTGCTCCTACTATGATTATCGTACGTCACGAAACACCAGTTGAGGGCAATGTGGATTGGAGTTTGGTCGGGAGGTGCAACTGCCATAAGGTAAACTGGCCGGGTCGGGAAGCTGTAGTTCGAAATCTCCTTCAGTGACTCATAGCAAAGATCCGTATTCGTACAACAGTCCAGTATATGATGCATACGGAAAGAAAAGATGAATTCCTTGACTGGCCATCACGTCCAATTTCAAATCGCTTAACTGGTTGTGACTGCTTTCTACGGGAGGTGACTCAGAGCATTGGTACAGCGGGGCAAAGTGACGCTAACTGTTTGGCGTTAGCGGTGCGCTTTCAAATCCGATATCCACCAACCAAATTTTCCTCCTTCCACCCCCACATCATCACTCATTCCTCACACCACTGAGATACTATTTATCTTCCAACAGGTCCCACCTCGCTCTGAGCACCCAAAGACCATCCTGCTTGTGCGCACATCACAAGAAATCGAATCAGTACCAATACAGGTCGAGCGAGCCCTCGATTCTGCAAAGCGGGGTATCAACAATCCCTGAGTTCTCTATACGTTTCGACGTACAGTTACCTACCTCACAGCCTTCAAGGCAGTAAAGGACCAATACCGCAAAAATGGTCAAGTAAGTGATATCTAGTGCTACGTTACAATAACTGCTGTGTCGGAAACTTGGAGCAATCGTTGTACTATACGCACACCAACCTCGCATCACAACATGTGTTGTGGCGGTGAGCACAGTTTGAAATGAGAGAGCAGTGGGCTAACATTCGGTGCCTTATAGCTTCACCATCGAAGAGGTACACTTCTTTAGCTATACATTCTGGTTGCTGAGTCTTGCGCTATGGGCGATGTGGCTAACACCTTTAAGATCCGGAAGCTGATGGACAGGCCTGCCAATATCCGAAACATGTCGGTTATTGCGCATGGTACGTGACGGCCGCGCCAAGTACTAGCTTCAAGGTTCTAACTGTTATTCTTGCATAGTCGACCACGGCAAGTCCACCCTTACCGATTCTCTCGTCCAGCGCGCTGGTATCATCTCCGCCGCAAAGGCGGGTGAAGCTCGATTTACAGATACTCGCCAGGACGAACAAGATCGGTGTATCACCATCAAGTCCACAGCCATCTCCTTATATGCTCATCTAGTAGACGAGGACGACCTGAAGGATATCCCGCAGAAGGTTGATGGAAACGAGTTTTTGATCAATCTGATCGATTCTCCTGGTCACGTTGACTTCTCATCTGAGGTTACAGCCGCTCTCCGAGTTACAGATGGTGCGCTCGTCGTGGTGGACTGCGTCGAAGGTGTCTGCGTTCAGACCGAGACCGTTTTGCGACAGGCTCTTGGTGAGCGTATCAAGCCTGTAGTCATTGTCAACAAAGTCGACCGTGCGCTCCTGGAGCTTCAAGTATCGAAGGAGGATCTGTATCAGTCTTTCTCCAGAACCATCGAATCGGTCAATGTCGTCATCGCAACCTACTTTGATAAAGCGCTAGGAGACGTCCAGGTATACCCAGACAAGGGCACCGTTGCTTTCGGTTCCGGTCTTCATGGCTGGGGTTTTACCGTTCGACAGTTCGCTGTCAAGTATGCCAAGAAATTCGGTGTCGATAAGATCAAGATGATGGAGCGGCTATGGGTGAGCATTTCTTTAGTCTCAAAGTGAAGCAGCCACTGAAGCACCGAAATAGGGCGACAATTACTTCAATCCAAAGACAAAGAAGTGGACCAAGGTCGGCGATCACGAAGGCCAGCCTCTGGAGCGTGCCTTCAATCAGTTCATCCTTGACCCGATCTTCAAGATCTTCGGTGCGATCATGAACTTCAAGAAAGACGAGATCCCCACATTGCTTTCAAAACTTGACATCAAGCTTACAGGTGAAGAGAAGGAGCTTGAGGGCAAGGCTCTGTTGAAGGTGGTGATGAGGAAGTTCTTGCCCGCCGCTGACGCTCTTCTCGAAATGATGGTTATTCATCTGCCTTCGCCCGTGACAGCTCAGAAGTACCGTGCCGAGACCCTGTACGAGGGTCCTCCCGACGACGAAGCTTGCATCGGTATCCGGGACTGTGACCCTAAGGCTCCTCTTATGTTGTACGTCTCTAAGATGGTTCCCACCTCCGACAAGGGTCGCTTCTACGCTTTCGGCCGTGTCTTCGCTGGTACCGTTCGCTCTGGTCTCAAGGTCCGCATCCAGGGCCCCAACTACACCCCAGGGAAGAAGGATGACCTTTTCATCAAGGCCATCCAACGTACTATCTTGATGATGGGTCGTGCCATCGAGCCTATTGAGGATGTTCCTGCAGGTAACATTCTCGGCTTGGTCGGTGTCGATCAGTTTTTGCTCAAGTCTGGTACCCTGACCACCAGCGATACCGCGCACAACCTCAAGGTCATGAAGTTTTCCGTGTCTCCTGTCGTGCAACGCTCCGTCGAAGTCAAGAATGCCAATGATCTGCCAAAGCTGGTGGAAGGTCTCAAGCGTCTCTCGAAGTCAGACCCTTGTGTGTTGACTTATATCGCTGAATCTGGTGAGCACATCGTTGCTGGTGCCGGTGAATTGCACTTGGAGATATGCTTGAAGGATCTCGAAGAAGACCACGCCGGTGTCCCGCTTCGCGTTTCGGACCCGGTCGTATCTTACCGTGAAACTGTTGGCGGAAACTCGAGTATGACTGCGCTATCGAAGTCGCCGAACAAGCATAACCGTCTATATGTCACTGCCACGCCTTTGGACGAGGACGTATCAAAAGCCATCGAAGCTGGTAAGATTAGTCCCCGTGATGACTTCAAGGCTCGTGCACGTGTTCTGGCAGACGAGCACGGTTGGGATGTCACCGATGCCCGAAAGATCTGGTGTTTTGGACCGGATACCACAGGTGCCAACTTGTTGGTTGATCAGACCAAGGCTGTGCAGTACTTGAACGAAATCAAGGATTCGGTTGTATCTGGTTTCCAATGGGCAACCCGAGAAGGGCCGATCGCCGAGGAGCCAATGAGAGCTGTCCGGTTCAACATCCAGGACGTGACCCTGCACGCAGATGCCATCCATCGTGGTGGCGGGCAGATCATTCCCACCGCTCGTCGTGTGCTCTACGCCGCGGCCCTCCTCGCTGACCCAGGTATTCTTGAGCCTGTATACCTTGTCGAAATTCAGGTGCCGGAGCAGGCAATGGGTGGTATCTACGGTGTGCTTACCCGAAGAAGAGGTCACGTTTTCGCCGAAGAGCAGCGCCCTGGTACACCACTCTTCAACGTCAAGGCATACTTGCCCGTCAACGAGTCCTTCGGTTTCACTGCCGACCTTCGATCACATACCGGTGGACAAGCCTTCCCGCAGTCGGTGTTTGATCATTGGCAGATCTTGCCCGGTGGTTCACCACTGGACCCTACGACGAAGCCTGGTCAGGTCGTACAGACCATGCGGAAGAGGAAGGGTATCAAGGAGATTGTTCCCGGCATCGAGAACGTAAGCTACTTCAAGTCATTCTATAACAGTACCTCTTTGCTGATCTGGATTTGCAGTACTACGACAAGTTGTAGAAGCCTTTTGCAACGCATGATAGACTCTTTCATGGAGTTCATAAGGAACCACCACTTTCGTATTGTGTAGTATGGGGCTATTCCATGAGTGACGAGAAAGCATGAGACGACTACACTGCTTGAGGTACCCGAAAACAAGAAGGCAGAGGCAGGGCAGGGGAGGGGAGGGCGAGGTGAACCGAGTGAAAGACTTTTTTTCCGATGATGACATGTCATGTTCCATGCTCCTTTCTTCTGTGCCATGCGAACCGTGTAACTACAAAGAATAGAAATGAGAAACTGGCAGTCAAAGTCTACTTTGCAACTCTCGTGGTACAGTGACCGCAGTAACTGAGACTCAGAAACCGATGCCTCCACAGCACATCTAGTTTGACAACTCTGATGAAAGCTGAAAAGACACATCTCCATAACATCTCAAAAATATACATACCGTAATGAGACAGAGGGAGATCTTGAAGTAGGGATTATGTCGATGTCAAGACAAGCCTTTGTAGTTTCTGGTACATATGTACATAGTTCCTTCGGTTGACTCCAACCAACGCGATTTGGACATTTGCGACTGAAAATTTATCTAATCCTCCGTCCGACACGCGCCTCTGAGTGCTTGATTAAAACGCGCCCTTTGAAACCCTAGGCTCCTCTCACAGCCTTGATTACCGCTTCACTTATTGCCACTGTAGCACTCTTCTAACTGCATGTGCCTGGATCAGCGCAGGCTACCAATATGTTTCTGACCGATGATGAGAGTGGAGAGCTTAAGAAATGGGTGGTGAAGAGATTGGAAGATATGTAAGTTCTTAACTTGCGTCAAAGAAGACATACTCTGCAAAGAAGGATGTTGACGGGGCATTTCTCGATGAACCACAGCTCAGATGCGGATTCCGACGTCCTGGCAGACTACGTCCTCGCCCTCATCCGTGCAGATACCCCGGACGAGGACTTGAAGAAGAATGCTATGGAAAATTTGGAGGATTTCCTCAGAGACAGTAAGTCTTGGCCCGTTTTATGACTTTGCGACAGCTTCCAGCTCACGCGCAATCACTTCAGACACGGCCGGTTTTGTGAACGAGGTCTTCGCTGCCATCAATGAGAGATCATATATGCCTGGCTATGTGCCGCCTCGGTCAACCAACCCTAGGGTAACTGCTTTCGATACGGATCCTCAACGTACGGGAGAACTTTACAGCCCGCTTGATGCCAGGCGAGGTCTGAACGGGGATCTGAACATGCCTCGCAAACGATCCTATAACGATCGACTAGGAGATGGGGATGGCAACGATCTGCAGTATGGTCGTAACGACCGCTCAATAAAGCAGATGCGCAGAGGTGGAAGAGGTGGGAGAGGGGACGGCACAAGAGGGGATTACTTTGGCGGTAGAGGTGGACGAACCGGGGGCCCCATAGAACATCATTCGTCAACGCATGGCATTCCCGGACTCGCACAATCACCGCCCTTACCTTTTCCGGGCATGGCCGCTCCACCAACAGGGTTTGCGTTTGACCATAATGACCCGATGGGAGCAATCATGGCAATGCAAGCGATGGGCTTCCCACCGTTACCAGGGATGCCAACGTTCCCGCAAGGAGCGACGTCTACAGGTCTGCAACAGTTGGGTGACCAGCTCTCGCCCGGTGCGGAGGCGCTGAGGGTGCGGAAACCTGGTGTTAGGTGCAGGGATTACGATACGAAAGGGTTCTGCGCTCGAGGTAGCTCCTGCCCGTATGAGCATGGTATGGACCACATCGTGGTGCCCGGGCAGCAAGAGGAATATGATCCGAAGAACTCGGTCATGGTCGACATACGTAAGACCGTGGAGGGCACAAACGGTAACGGGTCTATGAACAACAACCGGGGAATTGATCGAGGAAGGGGTCGAGGACGTGGTAGAGGTGACGGGGGCCCATCAGGGTCGAATCGAAGAGGTCGGGCGGACTTCTCCTATGCCGGTCCGAATCATGACCGTTCCATCAGTACCATCGTTGTGGAACAGATCCCTGAAGAGAAGTTTGACGAAACGTCCGTCCGTGAATTCTTCTCCCAATTCGGCAATATCCTTGAAGTTACAATGCAACCCTACAAGCGCCTGGCAGTTGTCAAGTACGACGACTACGGAGCGGCTAGACGAGCGTACGAGAGTCCCAAAGTCATATTTGAGAATCGATTCGTAAAGGTCTACTGGTACAAGCCTGATGCTCTACCTACACCTCCGGGCAATCATGGCACCAAAGCCGCCGGATCAATGTCACCAACTTCGAAAAGCGAAGAGAAACCATTTGATAGGGAACAGTTTGAGCGAGACTCGGCGGCAGCACAGAAGAGGCTCGAGGAGAAGCAAAAGAAATTGAAGGAGACGGAGCTGCAGCGGCAAGCGCTAGAAAAACAGAAGGAAGAATTGGCAAAGATGCAGCAAGAAGAGAAGAAGAAGCTGTTGGAGAAGCTTGCCGCCAAGGGCGCCGGTAAAGCCAATCCCCACACTGATTCCGCGACTGCAGAGATTGGGACCAGTGGCACAGGAGACACGAAAGTCAGTGCGCAGACGGAAGCGTTACGAGCGCAATTGGCAGCACTCGAGGCCGAGGCCAGAAGTCTGGGACTCGACACCACGCTCACGGACGACTCGACTTCGTACCGTGCACGAGGCAGGGGCAGAGGTATCCACCGCGGCTGGGGGTCCTTTCCCCCTCGTGGCCGTGGATTTGATCCGTCGCGCGGTGCTTACCGCGGCAGGGGTGCGCCTTTCGGCGGTAGAGGCGGAGGCGTGTACAAACTTGACAATCGGACGAAGAAGGTGGCCGTGTCGGGGGCGACTTTTGACAGTGCCAAGGATGAGGGTCTCAGGCAGTATCTGCTGGTATGATGTCTGAACCTTTAAAACGTTCAGGCCACAGAGAATCTAATGATCACTGCAGGGCATCGGCGAGTTCGAGAACATCGAAGCGAACCCGGACCGGAAAGACTCCCAAGTCATCACCTTCAAGGACCGATTCACGGCCGAGAAGCTCATGTACGGCAGTACCGAGATCCCTTCCGTGGGGAAAGTGGAGTTCGCATGGATCAACACGCCTTTACCGCCTGTCCCGGCGACGGCGAAGCCACAAGATGGCGACACCCACATGGCGGACCATGAGGGCACCGCGGTGGCTGACGGAGCGAGGACCGCGGATGTAGATTACGACGTCGCGGAAGACGACGACCGATGGATGGCGGAGTAGGCATAGGCACTACCTTATACTTGTATGTTCAGCGATGCATGAGAGCTCACCATCGAGGCGTTTCATATGAATGCATCTTCTGCAGGCACGGCATCCATCTTCCTCTATACTTCACCTATACTAGTGTACTAAAGCAGTCCTCCTTACAGACAATCAATCCAGGTTTCAGATCTTCTTTGTGTTGCTGCTCTGCACACCATCATAGGAGTGTTTGCCCGTCTACGGACCCTCGGCGTGCAATGTGCCGTGCCGAAAGCTGTCGCTTACCGCCGGCACAGCCATGCATTTGATCAATCACCGAAGGTAGGTAGGAATGCGAATACGAAACCAATGCCAATGCGAATGCGAATGCGAATGCGATTGATGTTTGTCATATGATGGGGTGGGTAAAGTAAATCGGGTTCGAACACACCTACCTCAAGGTATCACTGAATACAAAGTGCTCGTCCGCGTGAAGGGGCCAGCCTTTTCATTTGTTGTTGAACGATACTCTACTCTTCTACTTGGCCGGCGTGTTTACTACCACTCACTACCTTACCACAACCTCCACTGTCTTCGTCTGCTCAAGCTACCGCAAAGATGTATGTTACTGCTCCTCCGTCTTGATCTTCAAGATACCTAGGTCTGAGATGTATTTCCTTGTACTAGAAAACTGACTGCAGAAACAGGTACACCGCATCATTTGCGTTCTTCCAGGCGATATGGGAGGTTAGTAAAGTTCACCTCACCTCCGGACGTCTTGGCAAGCACTCATATGATTCCTACCAGGCTGGCATTACCCACTGCTTCGTGAACCTTGGCTCCGACCACCCTTCCATCATCGAAGCAATGGTCAAAGGCCAGAATGAAAAGAAAGGAGAATTCCCCAAGATCATCACGTGTCCAAATGAGGTATGCCCTGTCACGACGCCTGACGTGCCCTAGATCACGTGCTGAAAACCTTACTCTCTACCAGATGGTGGCACTTTCCATGGCGGATGGATACGCTCGTCTGACCAACAAGCCGCAGTGCGTGATCGTGCACGTGGATGTGGGCACCCAAGGTCTCGGCGCTGCCGTCCACAACGCGTCCTGCGGTCGCGCTCCCGTCCTCATCTTCGCCGGTCTGTCTCCCTTTACCATCGAGGGCGAGATGCGCGGGTCCAGGACCGAATACATCCATTGGATCCAGGACGTGCCGGATCAGAAGCAGATCGTGGCGCAGTACTGCCGCTACACAGGGGAGATCAAGACGGGTAAGAATGTCAAGCAGATGGTCAATCGGGCGCTGTCTTTCGCGATGAGCGATCCAAAGGGCCCGGTGTATCTGGTCGGTGCGAGAGAGGCGATGGAGGAAGACTTGGAGCCGTATCACCTGGAGCAGGCACATTGGCGTCCGATCGAACCCACGGCTTTGCCCGAGAGTGCTGTCAAACAGATTGCCGAGGCGCTCGTGGAGGCCAAGGAACCACTCGTCATCACCGGATACAGTGGACGCAATCATGCTTCGGTGCCCGAACTCGTCAAGCTGACGGAAACGGTCAAAGGCTTGCGCGTGTTGGATACGGGTGGATCGGACATGTGTTTCCCAGCGGATCATCGAGCCTCGGTCGGGGTGCGATACGGAGTCGACAGCAGCATCGAAACCGCCGACGTCATCCTGGTCGTCGACTGCGACGTGCCTTGGATCAACACTCAATGCCACCCAAAGAAAGACGCCAAGATCTTCCACATCGACGTCGACCCGCTCAAGCAGCAAATGCCGGTCTTCTACATTGCCGCCATGGCCCGCTTCCGCGCCGACAGCTACACGTCCTTCAAGCAACTGCACACCTACATCCACGACTCCGCTTCCCTCTCCGAAAAAGCGAGCGGATACCGCGACCGGTGGGAGAAACTCGGGACCCAGCACCAGCACCGCCTCCAGACGATCGCCGACCTCGCCCAACCCGGCCGCGACGGCAATTACAACGTCTCGTACCTCACGGCGTGCGTGCGCAAAGCGGTGCCGAAGGACACCATCTTCTGCATCGAGGCCGTCACCAACACGGCCGTCGTGGCGGACCAGATCCAGGCCTCGCTGCCGGGGTCGTGGATCAACTGCGGCGGCGGCGGGCTCGGCTGGTCGGGGGGCGGGGCGCTCGGCGTCAAGATGGCCACGGACGCGGCGGGCGATGGGAAGTTCGTGTGTCAGATTGTCGGCGACGGCACGTTTCTGTTCAGCGTCCCTGGGAGCGTGTATTGGATCGCGCAGCGGTATAAGGTTCCGACGTTGACTATTGTTCTTAATAATCAAGGTCAGTTCACCCTCCCCTCCCCTCACACTTACCTCTCTCCTCTCCTCCCCTCTCTCTCTCTCTCCATGATTCCATGCTCTACCCCGTAGCCATCACAAACTCACCACTCCGCACCCAAAACAGGCTGGAACGCCCCGCGCCGCTCCCTCCTCCTCGTGCACCCGCACGGCGCCGCGTCCAAGGTGACGAACGAAGAGATGAACATCTCCTTCGCGCCGACGCCGGACTACGCCGGCATCGCCAAGGCGGCGGCGGGCGGCAACCTGTGGGCGGAACGCGCGAGCTCGGTCGAGGAGTTGCACCGCTTGTTGCCCCTCGCGGTGCAGAGCGTGTTGGGTGGGAGAGGTGCGGTGCTGGATGCGCATCTCGATGGGCCGCAGGGGAAGTTTGGGGGTGGGGTGGGGGGAGCGAGTGGGTAGGGTGGGGTTGGGGAGTGAGGTTGAGAGTTGTGGTGTGGCTGCGATGATGACCAGCGATCGCCACGCATGCATGAGATAGATGTTCGATGAGAACATGGATGAGTGGAGCCAGTGTTGCGTTGGCTTCGTGAACAGACTCATCACACGCACGTTCGATCACAATTGATTTGTCCTGGCCCGCTGGCTAACTGACTAGCTCTACAAGCCCGGCGCGCCCCGCCCTCTCCTCTGACCATGTCATGTCCCTCCCTCCATCCCACGCTCCCAGTACGCTACAGACGCAGCATAACCTCGAGTCTGGAGATGGACTAGGCTGGCCCTTAAAGGCGCAGTGCGCAAGTGCCAGCCCTCTGGAGCAAGCAACAGGTACATACATACCAACCACTGTGTATACAACACAGACACACCAACAGTTCAACCCATTCCAATTCGACTTGAAGTCCCATCCCCCCTCCGTCACCCCTTCCGCCCCCTATATACACACGCGCGCGCGCAAACACAGCACTCAAACACACTCGGAAAGACAGTCGAAAACACACTCCAACACAGCACTCACACACGCGTCCCAACATCTTTCCATCTTCACTGATGGTCTGTCACCTGCCACCGCATGGCCTATTCCAATAGTGAATGTCCCATCGAGTCCAGCCGAGTTGACGTGATGAAAGCTGACCTCTCCAACTCTCCCTCCACATCTCTCTCCCCCGCAGCGACGTCTGAGCGGTGGATGGGGGCGGTGGGGACGAACGAGAGAAAAGATAGAAGAGGGAGGGGAGGAAATCAAAAGAAATAGCAGAAGCATAGGGCTAAGTATTCCTTCAGAGCCCAGTTAAAGAGCAACAGCCCCCATCTTCGACTGGCCCCGGAGCTCATTTCGCCTTGAGGAAAAAGCGCCCCACCCCGTGTCCCTTTTTTGTTTGTCTGTTTCCACCAATCCGAAAGTGAAGGCCACTCTTTCTTTGCCCGGTTTGGAAAAGAATTGGAAACCAGAAAAATTCCTTTTTCGGAAAGGGTCACATTGTTGTTGCCCCCGGCGGCAAGTGGATCCTTAATGCTATGGGGATTTCTGAAGATAAATGTGCAAGGAGTGTCCACGCCTTGACCACGACTACAGCCCATGAGCCACGTGTCTAACGGCAACAGAACAGCCATGCGCCATGCTATACTGGCGCTGTACCTGCGACGAGGTCAACCGCCCATACTTCACCTCTTCTGCTGCTTGTGGGCTTGATGTCTGGGATCCTTGTGGCTGAGACTGTTATCTCAAACAAAGGAGCTTTGAAGGTGAACTCGAAATCATTGTTGTCCTCATATGTGTCCAAGTTGTGGCGCGAGTCGTAGGAGTAAGAAGGAAGAAGAGAGAGTGATAGATCCGGTGCACGGTGAGTCCAGTCGTTGTTGAAGATTGGATGCTTTAGCCTCTCTGGTGACCTATTATCGATAGCCAGCAGCTTCTCAGCCTCTGCTGGCATCGTTTTTGTCTTAAAACGATCATCATCCAGGTTGGGGAAAGTCATGAAGCAGATTGGATTACAGTGAGGATCAAATCCCAGTTTGATCCATCCGAAGCCAGCAGGTCGATCACCGTCCCATAAGCTGAGTCTGATGATCCCAGCTGTGCCGACCTCACCGTCCGGTAACATAAGACGGTCACCATCTGTTGTGTATCGCCTTTCCAATACATCATAAGATCTGATATGTGAGTCATGAAAGCCGAGCTTCCGCAACCAGAAGCCAGGATAGAGATGCGGCGGCGCTTCCATTGGTTCCAAAGAGACAAGGAAATCTTGAGATTCGTCTGCGAGCGTCTCGGTCATCAAAATGCTTTCTCCTGATGGACTGCTTGTTCGAGCAGAGTAGTACCCGTCAGGTAGCATGGCTAGGAGGATAGCACACTGGCCGGCAGTTTTAGCTTTGGTGACGTTGAGAGCAGCCTGATACGTGCCCAACGCATACAGCGTCGCTGGAGACGAGATGGAAAGGCCAAACTGGTCGATGCGAAAGCCTCGTGAACGGCCACTCCTGATGACATCGCCACACCTCGCGGAGCAGGCTGGCGATGTGGCAAGCAACCCACAAGAGACATGCTTCGCCTCTCTTGTTAAGTCTTCGAGAAGATCTAGATCCCACACGAAGATCGACTCGTCCGCCGACTTGGAGATGATTTGTTCTTGCAGGCGAATGAAAGCTCGTTCTCGCTCACCGTAGATCATCGGCATGTTGACATCAAAGAGACCCATTAAGCTATATGCTCGGTCCTCAAGTCGCGTCGTCGTGCGCTTGGCAGCCCACGACATGCGCTGTGCGATCGAATAAGCTTGCGGAAGCTTGGTGTTCTTTAACACATCGGTTGGGATCCCGGTCCTGTCAACGAGAACATTGCTGAGGCTGGTTTTGTCGCCCAGATGGTTCCAGCTGCGGTCATAGAAGTGGACCGTCTTTGGAGCGATCAACTCCTGTAGTGTCCAGCCTCTGTTGAACCATTCGCTTTCCTTGATTTGGGCCGAGGAAGTGACATCTTGGAGATAGGCAATACAGACCTTGGCCATGGAGTACCACCTGTACATTGAATTGATCGCCTCCCCCATCTCAACAGAGTCTGTCTTGTTAATGCAACAAGTGTCTATCCAGAGGAAGCTGTAGCCTAACTTTTTGGCCAGCGCGCAGGCACCGGTAAACTTTGCGTAGCCGCCCTTGGCTTTGAGATCCGAGTCCTTGGACAGGATGTCCACATACATGATCTCATCATCTCCCCAAGTCCATCTGTGCGAAAGGATGGAGTAGCCATGCTTCAATTTGTAAAGCTCCAAGTCAGACACCTCATGGAACTTCAAAGACGTTGTGTTGACGAAACGCATAGTGGGAAGGCTTGGTACAAGTTCTTGTTGTTATATTCGTTGAGATGTCAGTCAGAGGTTGATATGCCGAGCTTATGTATGTCTCACACAAGTCTTGCTTCCGGGTTTCTAGAGGTAGATTCATTTTCTGGCCTAAACAGCCTTGCACCGTACCTGAGGTACAGTATGGTCACTGCCACATCGCACCCAAACCAACCACCTGAGCCGAGCCTCAACCAGTGTGGCCCCAATCAATCAGTCCAGGCTCACCAGCCCGTCCAACAGCTCAGTTCTACCTTGAGCCGTGCATCAGCGGCGCAGCAAAGGGGAACTTGGCTCAGAAGTATGAGTCAATCATGCAATCGATCTACCGAGCATGCCACGAGAGGGACAGGTCCAGAACCTGGCTTCACTGGATTGGAGTCCTCATCCACTGCCACGCCCAGTCTGCGTCTCCCATGGCTTGCCGCAGAGAAGACAGGCTGCCGTACGCCCCAGAACACCTACATGGCTGAAAATGCAGCAGGATGTCGCACAGCGCAACTGTGACACTTGTAAAGGTTGAAGGGAGGAAGGAACTGGTGAGAAAGGAATGTTCAAAAAGAAGGTGACAAGAAGTATTAGGACACAAGACATAGAGCAGTAGAGTACATTGCTATCTGCTTCAGTGCTTGTGTGTTCTGATATTGAATGCTAAGAATATGTGGAAGAAGTGGATCCGCTGCTTGTGTTCTGTCGGTTGACAAACGATGTAATGTCTGTGCGAAGAGAAAGAGTGCTACAGCATCAACTCAGTCAGGTGAGGGACTTGGCAGTTATTTCAGTTCAGTCACGTCATCGCGTGTCAGGGTCGAGCATTCGAATCGTTCCTTTTGGGTTTCACGCTGGACCCGATACTTGTCCCTATCCATGACCAAACTCAAGTCCAAGTCCAAGTCCAAGTCCAGCTCACTACCTATAGTATTATGTAAATACGGAAGAAGTCACACGAGCCAGCAAACGAACGAGTCAGTGATTTCGAAAGTTGGTATTAAGCATTAGAGATTAAGTGTAGGAAATCCCTCCCTACCTACGCTCCGTCTGTCTGTCTATATGGGACTACCTATGATACACTATGCAAAACACCTCTACAGTAGACACCCACCATTCCCATTCGACATTAGAGAGATGCTCAGCTTGCTCTCCTTGCTCTCCGTCCCTTCCATTCCCCTCCTTCTCTTCTCTTCTCGCCCTCTTCCCGCTTTCGCTGTTCGGTACTGTCACGTACAGTCCGAGTCTGCTTCGCTGCGTTTGGCAGTGGCAGCACAGTCAGACGATGAGATACGGTGCAGAGCAGCAATGACACGAGCAGAAACCAGCAACCGACGGGACGGAATATCCATCGAATCTGGAAAAAGTCGAAATCAAACCTCAACCCCACTATCATCCCACCCATCCTCATCATCCCCATCCCCATCCCCATCCTCCACCCTCTTCGGATCCCTCACCCTCCCCCTCCCAACAACCCTCGGCATCAGCTGCGGCTTCTTACTAACGCGATACGTCAACCGATCCGTATAAAAATGGCTGATCTCAGCAACAACAGCCGGGATACTGCCGAAGATAGTCCCCGCCACGGGAAAGACGAAGTAGTCGACAAAGTTCGAGCGCCAATGCCGATGGGTGAAGCCGCCTTGCATCTGGTCGTACAGGCCGGCGCGACGCATCTCGGCCTCGCGGGCGGTGACGCACGTGTGGTGGTACGTTTCGTACAGGCGGAAGAAGACCATCATGCAGACGAAGCCGAGGAAGCGGAGGGTGCCGGAAAAGTCAAAGGCCCAGAGGAGGGTGGGGTGGATTTGGGAGGCGGGCGTCAGGGCGGAGTAGATGGTGGTGGAGACGAGGAGGATGGTGAGGTGGGTGGGGAGGAAGTGGGCTTCGAAGAGTCGGTGGAAGAGGATGAGCAGGTTGAGGGTGTCGTAGGTTGGGGCTTGGTTGTGGGCGTGGGATTGATTGGTGGAGGTGACGGAAGGGGCGGTGCTGGAGTAGGTCGAGTCGGCGCCGTCATCGTGAGGGTTGGAGGAGTTGGTACTAACGATGAGGGTCAGACAGGGTTGTGGCATGTCAGGCGTAGGCGTCAAAATCTTACCTTTCAGACGGAGGAGGCCAGTCCACCACGGTATCATCCTTCCTCCAGTACAAATCCCACGCCTTCTCAATCGCGTAACCCGTGTCTAACGAGCCCCACATATGTCTCAAGGCTTGCCGGTAACGTGCCTGAATGTTCTCGAGCCAGCCACGGTAACCTTTGACGTCGCTGCTGACGTTACACTGGCTGGCCGGGCTGTGCACGACTTGAACGGTGAGCTTGCCGGCCGTGGCAAAATAGCACTTGAGATACATGTGGAGATCCTCCCCGATCGCTTCCGGACCGGTGTCCCAGCCACCGACTCGGTCGGCGAGCAGGAGAGAGATCGAGTAAACGGAGGTGGGGATACATATTGCCGAGTTCTTGTACAACCCCGACAGACCTGCCCCACACCAGAGGATATCGGCGATGCGGACGAGCACAGGGACAATGTGAGCGTTTCGATCGAATATTATAGGAGCGACGTATAACGTCGTCTCGGCGGTTCGATAATGCCGGAAATGCATTTTCGTGACGAGTGAAAAGTAACTGGAAGACAAGTGGGTGTCCGCTGCAGAAAAAACGAATATATTAGTCATGGAGAGTAATTTTGGCCCCGAAGCTGACAATACTCACCATCCATGACCGTGATGATGCAATTCCGCCTCGCCTTCTCGTCGAGGTAGTTCCGGCTCGCCTGTCTGGCCGCCCAGCTGACATTACTACTCTTTCCTTGAGATTCGCCATCGAGGCCCGCGGGATGTACAGTGAATTGAATGCTCCGAAAGGCTTTGGGAAACGAGGTTATGAGGGAAAAGGCCGTCTTCTGGCCTTCCGGATCTTTGTCCTCCATCGCTAGATATATCTATCAATCGCGCAACATGTCAGCGGCAAGCATCGAAGTATGCCATTCTCCACTGACCCAGCTCGGCAGTGGTTATCGAACATCATACGTACGTCGTAACTGGTTCTGGCCTGCGCATGACTGGCCAAGACCTCCAGCGTCTCTCTCAACGTATCAATGTCCTCTTTGTAGTTTGGCAGCAAGATCGCGTGCACCACCATCCCCAAGCTATCACTGCGGATTCGAGTCTCCCCACTGCTTGAAGAACTCCGTGAAGACGAGTCTCCCCGGGTAGTCTCTATGTGAGACAGCGACGCGCCGGGGGAGCCGATGGTGCGTGTGAGGGAGCGGATGCCGGATTGTCGATAGCTGCTGCCATATTGGGCAATGACCGACTTGGTCTCCCGGTTGAGTTGCCAGATTGCCCAGCAGAGCCTCAAGGGGAAGCCCAGGGCCAGCAGGTGGACCAGGACGGTGTAGAAGACGATGAACAGCTGCGCTGGCGTAAGGATATCCGAGGGGTCATGGCGTTCAGCGGGTCCGCCGTGGAAACCGTTGCCCTTTCGACCGCCACCATACTTCTCGCCTGACCAGCCAAGCCATCGTCGTGGATCTCCCAGCGTACACAGAACGATTGACACGAGGCAGCAGATGCTCAGGCCTGGCACACACCGCACACCCCATGCCGCGAGACCCATGTTCCGATATCAGTAGGGACAGAAAGGAGGTGGAATGAATGAATGATGGAATGAATGAGTGCTGCAAGTCAGAAGATTGGCCGGTAAGGACTGCAGGTTGGCAATAATTCGTTGATGTGGTGCTACTGTAAGGTCAGGAAGAGATGTGAATTAACTTAATATAATACTAAGGTTTGAAAGGAGCGTTGGTTCGTAAGGTTCTCGCAGGCTGTGAGTTCGTTCAGCTCTGTCGGTGGCAGGGAGACAGCACGGCGCAGCACAGCACAGCACAGCTCAGCTCAAAACTGGACAGATTGCTCCTCTCCTCTCCTCTGCTCTGCGCCGCAATTCAGACTCGGATTTAGATTCAGGAGAGTTCACGGATGCAGAGCAGAGTAGAGAACAACGTATACGGAGGACTTCACGACATGAAGGCGAAGAAAATTCAATTCATCCTGAGTATAACTTAACCGATATTGCACTCTTTTGCCTTACCTTAGTCATTGGTTGAATTATTTAATTCATTTAATTATTAATTATTTAATTATTAATTATTTAATTATTAATTATTTAATTATTACTTTGATCATACTATTACCATCATTAATGGTTTAATATCTGAGCCATGTCCATCTCTCCTCTTCTCATTGGTTCAACCAAATAAAAGCATCCTTCGCCGTCAAGTTCCTTACATGAAGCTTAATTTCCACCCGCAGATTCTCGCGGCTAAGCTGAAACTTGGCCCCTTATGGTATAGTACCAAAGCACCTAACGTTACTACCGTACCTACCTGGTAGGTAGGGACCTAGGTAATCTTATCAATCTACGCCGCCTTGGCATAGAAATGCCATCTAACTAAGCTATCTAAGGAGGTTTTTACCCAGGACGCTATCTAGCTGAGCTAACCTCATCCATCCTAGCGTCAGGCACAATTCGATTCCCCCTGCCCTAGCCCCCCCTATACCGTAAGGACGAGGGCTGGAACAACTCCAGATCCAAAGCAAACCCCCAAGATCCAGACAGTAGTTAGTGAGGAAGGGACACGTGCAGTACTGTACAGTACATAACTCTCGCTCTCGCTTACCCTTCAGCAAACCAGGTGGCTGGCTGGCGCAAGAGAGAGAGAAAGAGAGAATGCAAGATCACGGATTCTCGGACCGGAAGAACCGCACCCGCGGGCCGTGGCACAGGGGACGCGTCGTCATGGATTGAGGAAGGAAGTCTTTCGCGATGAAAATGAATTGAGGTGGTGTTGCTTGTGATACAGGCGGTCATAATAAAGAGATGATAATGATTTCCATCAGTATTGATCCTCGACTCCTAGGCGAACCATTGCATTATTATCTCATCCTTATTCTGATCTCGTCCGGATCTATTTGATCTTCATCTCCCAAGATCAAAATCAAAATTCGAATGTTGGCCAAAACAATGACATCTACCCTCTCACATAATCCTTTAGTAATCCGACATCACGATACCCAAAGATCAAAAGACTCCCTGTAGATCCATGATCCCACATCCTTCGCTTATGCAAGAAAACAAGCTCCAAATCCCTCGAACAATTACCTACCCTATGCAGAACGATGACCCAAACACCTCCCATGCGATCCGAAGAGGCTTTACAAGCCTACAACTGACCGGACAGGATAGCTTCCGTCGCTGCTCGCACGTTAGCAAAACCCCAAAGGCTCAGTGCCCTCTCGATCGATCAAGACATGACTTACCAGAACCGATATAAGCCCTACGCGCATCCAAATTCACCCCAAACCGCCTCTCGACCTCCACCTTGATGCTCTTCTTCGTCACCGTCATCAAATCCGCCGTCTTCAAGATCTCGCGCATTTCCGCCAAGATGGCATCGTCGCTCGGCAGGCCGGCCAGTTCCGCCATCTCCACGTCCTGCTGACCCGGGCCCATCGCGTCCGACGGCGCCAGCGACATGCGGGAGCCGTAGCGCGGGAGGTCGATCTGCGACATGGCCCGCGAGGCCGGAAAGCCGTACTCCGACGCTGCTGCGCCGGCGGGGGCGTAAGACTTTGAGCCGTACGAGTAGGCCGAGACTTCGGAGCGGTCGTCGCGTTGCGTTTGCGCGTCCCACAGCTCGGCTTGGTATTCTTCCCACTTCTTGTGCGGGATGGATGACGGGTCGAATTTGCCCTCGTCCGAGATGACGACCTTGCGGCCTTTCTCGCCCGTCACCACGCGCGTGTTGCCCCACGAGAAGTCGTCCATGTGCCAGAAGGCGTAGAGCGGGAGGCCGAGGGAGAAGACGGGCATGGCGAGGATGTAGATGATCATCCAGCCGATCATTTCCCACTTGCGCCGGAGGATGAAGATGATGGCCTGCAGGCCGTAGATGGCTCCGAGGAGGATGAAAGCCGTCAGCGGCACGACGTTGGAGCTGAGCCCGATGAGGACGATCAGGTAGACGATGTAGGCCACCGTGACTGGTTGCACGATCGTGCTGAGCAGGTCGAGGAAGACGATGAATCTCATGCTGAAACAGCAGAAGCCGCAGAGTTGCTGCAGAGGGATGAGCTCGATGAGATTGTGTACCGTCGAGTTGATCCATCGTCGACGTTGAGACATGAAAACCTTCCAGCTGTCCGGTGCGATGGTCCACGCATGTGCATCGAAAATGTACTTGGTCTTGTACTTGGAGTGATGCTTGAGCAACAACGTCGTAAGGTATCGGTCCTCACCCAAGTGGAGCAAGTTCTTCATGTGCAAGGTATCCACCCGGATTTCCGAGTAGGCCTCGACGACCTCGCGGCTGACGAAGAGAGGTTTTCCCGTCTCAGCAGCCCGAATGCGATACATACTGAAACAGCCAGGCAGACAGGTGACGGAGCCGAACAAGCTCTCGAACGCCTTTGTCAGATTGTGCGAGATGTAGTACTCGTACACTTGGATCATGGTGATGAACGATGACTTGGCGTTGGTCAGGGCTGTCTCTCCACAGATCCCGATCAGGCGAGTGTCGTTCAAGAACGCGGCCACCATGCGGGTTGCTGAGTCGGGAGCGACTACCGTGTCGGCATCGATCTGAAGCATGAACTCGTAAAAGGTTGGGTTTACTCCGATAATGTTGCGAATCTGATGATGCATCTCAAGCTCCAGAGGACTCATCGGGTGGTTGTAGTGGACGCGGTTCAAGAAGCGCATCAATACCATTTGAGAGTCACGCTTGCCACGGTTGCCCGGCCGGGACACTTCCGAGGGCTTTCCAATCTTGACCACAACCAGGAAAGGTACGATGTGGCCTTGTGCCTCGTAGAGTCCAGAGTAGACCTTTCCCATATTGTGTTGCTTCATGCCCTCACCTAAGCTTTCGAAACTCAGTGGCTCAGGATCAACCGTCTCAGAAACACCTAGAATATCCAACACAATCCTTGGCGTCGGTCGGTCATTCCCTTGGCCGATGATCATACCGTCGCAAATAATGACCAACAATTTGCGCTTGTCATCGTATCGCATTCTCGCGGCAGAGTCGATGGCACGGCGTAATGAGTCTTCGTCTTCTGTGTATGCAGGAATTTGGCAGATGATGAATTTGTCCAGGTTTTCGGGTACATTTTTCCTCCCAAACTGTAACGCAGCGAAGAACTTGAAGCCGATGACACTGACCAGAAGGATGGATATGGAGAGTAAAATGTACTGAGCAAACAGACACTGCGCCGAGTTGCGTGTGTCCGTACGACCGACGAAGAAAAGGTTTTCGAGACAGACGTGCATGCGTGACCGCAGTTCTGGATCAATGTTGAGGGCATTCCAGTATTTGGTGAGATCCTGTCCAGAGCGCTGCTGGAAGAGATCCACGACGACCTGGTCCATGAAATTGACATCGACGTTGGCCGGTACATCCCTCCCTGGTGCCGCCATGGTCCGTCTACCGCCTTTCATATATGCAGTGAGGTCATATACGCTGCCGTCGAGGATAGCAATGGTCTGCTCCTTGCCGGCAAGCGTGCTGACGTACTTTGGCGTGTAGCCAACGTCGCCCATCTTGAAGCCCCCTCTGAGCATCTTCAACTGCTCGAAGAACCAATCGGGTCTGGAATCGTTGGTGAAAGAGCGAAAATCATGAAAGCGCGCGTTGCTGTCCATGTTGCTGATAAGGGTAGCGGATCCCGAGATGTTAGTCGGCTTGTAATCGAGCTGTACTGTGGGATCGATCCGTCCGCTCTTTCCTTGACACAGCGCTGACACTTGCACCGGAAACAGGGAGGTGGCATCGACACCGGCATATTTCTTGAACTGTTCTTGAGGGATGAAGTTGGGATAGTGAGTCGGTATGAAGGCTGCAAGATCGAAGACCTGCCCACGGATTGCCACGTAAGATCCATGACCATTCTTTCCATCGTACGATGACAGCTCCGATGCGGAGTAGACGTGCTGCTTGGGACAGATAAGTTGGGGAAAGATGACGATGAAGAAAACCACAAAGGCGCAACTGAGCCAGATGAGTAGGTTGATGGCAAGCTTTTCTCGCCATGCAGTCCGGATGTCTTTCCGCTTCATGCGCCCAACCCATTTGATAAGCAGATCTGGGATCATGAACGTTAAAAGGTAGACGACAGCCAGCCACCTCTTCCGGCTGCCTGACACCACAACGTCGTCCACTTCTTCCATGATTTTCTCATTACCCTTCTCAGCCATCTGTTCCCTCGTCTCCAGGTTTCGAAACATGTCTCCTGAGTTGAAAGCCGAAGCACCAGCGTCCGAGCGAGCATCCAACTCTCGACTACCAAAGTAACCACCTTGTTTCGTGTCATCACCGTAGGCCAAAGCGCCGGGCGATTGTGCATTACCATGTGATGGTAACAGCTGTACCTTCGAGTCACTGAATCCACCTCGATTACCATCAGTTGGCGTTAGCAGTCCATCGCCCCCTTCGTCCCCAGTCTCGGCACCGAAATAGTGGCTGCCGGGTATGCCCTTTTCGCTAACCCTCGCAATGTCCGCCCAACACCTCTCACTGAGGAACACACCGGTACTTCCTACTCGTGCTTCATTCCCTGGCCACCTCTTCTCGTCCAAGACGGCTTCCACCTTCTCCCTTTCACTGCCGACGATGATTGACTCAGCCTCGGCCAGGCCAAGAAACTCGGCGAAAGGCAGAAATATACTAAAGTCGGCATTACGCAAGCGTTGGCTTATTTCGGCGATACCAAAGGTTTGCACCTGCGTCCGAACGCATTTGCTGTCGAACTGATTTGCGATACGCCGATCGTTAGGCTTTAGGCAGAACACAAAATACGGATTTGTGCTTGGCGACAGCAACGATTTGGATATATTGTCGAGCGAGGCCAAGAACTGCGCTGCGGCTCCTTGTTCAGGACCGCCATAAAAGCCACTTGTTTTGACGTCGCCAGATCTGGTTGGCCTACGGTTTTGCTCGCTACTGTGATCCTCCATATCTTCGCCGTCAGACTGAGCGCCATTTGACTTACGGTCGGGGAACCGATTGGGTCTTGCGCCCTTTCTCCGGGCCATGCTCGGCATTCGCAACGGTTTTGAGCTTACTTGAGCTTGCATGATCGCAGTCTTCTCTTTGGGATGCATTACCGTATGCAGCGCTTCTTGTCCGAATAATTCGCGCACGAAGTCGCTCTTGGTGGAGTTGATGAGATTCATGAGGTCGCCAGGGATGACCTCTCCATTTTCCTCGACCAGGCCCGCGATGGGATACTCGACCTCCCCGGCGAAGTGTTTGACGATGAAAGATGCAGCAGTGTTGTGCGTAGCAAAATTACTGCCGGGGATGACTGCAGTCGCGCTGCCTACGGTGATGGCGGTATTTTTGTGCTCAAAACGCTTCCGAAGACTTTCAAGAAACTGTAGATCCGTCCTACCTCGCCGGGTCTGGTCATCGAGTATGCTCAAGAGACCGTTGCCTTGTTTGAGGAGACCCTTGACAGCATCCGAGTTGTCGAAATAGCTTGTTGCGGCAATGCCGACTTCCTCGCTCTCCAAGAGGTCTGCCTTGCGCTCGAAGAAGCTTTGTAAGCAGAAGTTGTAAAGGGATTCGGTGGCGGCGTTGTTGAGTAGTTGGTCGAGGGTAGATCCGGTCGACGATGTTTGGGCGAATCCGGGAAAGTCAATAATGGAAATCGTGTTGGCAACCGTGCTTTCTAGAGCACAGACTCGCTGGTTGATTTGTTCCATGACATATGCCACCAGCAGAGAGTACAGCGTTCGCGCGAGTTCATCGGCGTTCTCACGAGCACCTTTGGGGTCCAGCATCACGGTGACACGTTCCCGATGGATCGTTTTGGTCTTGTAACCGAGACTAGTTTCCAGATCCTGAGTACTAAGTCCCAGGAAGGCTGCGACGATGCCCAAGACGTCCTTGTTCTTCACCGTCGTGACCGCCTCGCCACCCTCATGGGAGTAGCCACCGCTATCGTCAGCTTGTGGTGTGGTGGATTGACTGGTGGTAAAGTCCAGTTGGCCGATATGTAGGATACCGGCGAGGATCTGACATATCTCCGCGATCTCGCCGCGCGGAAATTCTAGCTTCCTCAACGCCGTTTTGAAATGCTGAAACCCCTCCGAATCATTAACACCAACTTTGAGCTGGGTTGGATGCCCCAAGTAGCGCCACCGCTTCTGTCCAATTGTACCCGAGGATCCACGGCCAGCCCCTGAAACAACGTCTCCGTTGCCAGTCGTGCCTCCAGGTGAGTCCAAGCCTAAGTGGGCCTTCTCAGCGCTGCTGGTACCTGCCAGGAGGTAGTATAGGACATGAAAGTTCCGTTCCCCTGTTGGAACTGCCGCCACTCTACTCCGTTCCAGTCTGTGGTCTAGCAACTTGCCTCCAATCAGGGTCGGAGTGGCATTAGACGACGTGTCGTACTGCAACTCATAGTAGAGGCCCGACTTTGACGCCGTCGGAGTGGTCAAGGACTTGGTTGTCGTTAGAGTGTCGAACACGAACGCAGCGAGCGAGAGTTTGGTCGAAAGAGGTGTAGATGAAAAGGACAGGAATGACGACAGCATGTGGGAACGAATGGTGGTCTTGCCAGAACCGGATTCTCCTCTGTAATCGAGATCACGGTCAGTATTCAGAATGGCATCCACGGATATGGAGGACAAATGCCGTGCATGCAATGCCCTGGCAGATGATCAACTTACAGAAATACTACCGCTTGATTTTCGCCTCGTGCACCCAGTCTCGCCCATGCCCTGGCCGCCAACTCTTCGGCTGCCCCCATTGCGCTGCCCTCTCTGCCGCCTCTGGGCCCTTTGGCTGAGGACGTGTACGTGTTGAGAGCGACCAGAGCTTGTGACGACAGTCTGGCGGTCGGCAAAGATACATGGAAGCTACCGAAGCGTAAGCATTTTCGGGCGGGAGTTCTTCATCCGTGTCAGTAACCCACCGGCTTGCCAGATGCGCTGTGAGATGTGTGTCCGACTGCAGATGTGCTGGCAGCGAGGGTAGTGAAGGTTGGGAGTGAGCAGCGGCGCTTCGTGCCATGAAATTGGTGGGTGCCATGACGCCCGCAAAGCTGGTGTCGAAGCCGTAGACTGTTCAGTCGGGTTTGTCCAACAAGTGTAGGGTGACCTTATGTGCTGCTTGTGGAAAGAAGGCTTGAACCATGAGATGCTAATCAAACGTCGTGGAGCTTTCGAGGGTGGTCAAAAGTGCTTGGGTCAACACTGAGATGGGTGGGGACGCCACAGGAGTCTCCCAGCAACGCGGTGGTGTCACATTTGAAGTCGGAGAGGCAATGATACAAATAAAAGAGAGTCTTGAGATAGGAAATGAAGGTCAACTCAGAACGAATGGGATGGAGCCGATATTGGCTAAGAAAAGGAGGAGAGCGAGAGAGGCAGGGCGACGATAAGGTGGTGGACTGGAGACTCACGAAAAGAATAGGTAGGTAGGTAGGTAATTTATTCCGCCCGGAGGCACTACGCCTAAAGGGCTCTAGCGCTATCATCCTGTCAAAACTATTGCTACGTCCATGTCCCACAAACGAAAAGAATAATAATTGGTGGTGATCAACAATAATACGAACTGCGGGTACGTTATGTAAGCCGAGTGAAGGGATATCCGGAGTTCGGAAGACTGATAGGACTAATTAAGCGAATATGTATAAATAGATCAACCGGACCCTTGCCATTGCCACTGCCACAAGTCCCACCCATACCTTATTGACTCGTACAAGATGTAAGAAAAAGGGATAGACAGCTCAGTAGTACGTGAGCATACGAAGTGCAATCCGTCAGCTAAGTATTATTATCATCATTGCCATCTTCCATCTTATTACGAAGTACAGGCAACAAAGATCTCTTCACTGTACGAAGTATACCAGGTAAGGTACTGTAAGTGTTTTCGTACCATGGAAAAGAAGGGACCACAAAGCCGCCGCTGGGGTAAACAAAGCACGGACCAGCCTCGTGGAGAATGTTGATATATCGACAAACATCCTCACCAAGATCCAGGTCCTAGATTGATAATAATTCAGCCTCTTTTCATCCATCCCAGAGAGAATTATTAGTGTACTGTACTGTAAATATCTTGTGAAAATTGTTACTCCGTAATGGATATCATTGACATGAACTCCCCGTTGTGGACTCTAAGGTACAGTACCAACTAGAAACTTAACGTAACTCACTACCTTACACATCCCTGTCGGCGGAAATCGTCGTCGTCCTCAACATACCTTACCTGTACAGTAACAGTACATACATAACTTACACACATCTGATATTAAAGCATATATCGTTAGAACATCACTCTCGTTCACGCTGGCAATCATCGTTCTTTCACCTTGAGCTGGAGATTGAATCGTCTCGCTCCCTTTGCTCTTCAACGCTCGCTTTCGCTTTCACTTCGCCACGCCCGCATATTTTCCGTTGTTCCTAGCGACCCTGCGGAAGCCTCCCGTACACCAAAAGGCTCTGCACAAACACCACCGCCTCGGACTCGTCCATTCCCAACCTGAGTCCGTCTGGCGAGGCAATACGCCGTCACCTTGCCTAGATAGAATAATCGAGGGGGAAGCCGCCATTTGCGGCGTTCGGGAGACATCGTCTCACGGAGTCAGAGGGTGGAGGTAATGACATCTTGCTTGTTTCATAGAAGAATTACTGCTGACCTTGACACTATTACGGGGTAGACGGTGATCTCTTATCATCATGGCCGCCACTCCAAATCGAATGTCAACCTATTCGAACAACTCATCTGCACTCGGCACTCCCCTCTCCGCAGCACATCACTCCTCGCAAGTGTCGACAACGACACTCCTGAATACCCTTCACACCATCTACACATGCGCTCAACCATATCGACTGGACGCAAGCACAAGTCTGGTGGTGAACACATGGCTGACAGCCACAAACCCCGGCGTTCATGGCGGACAGGGTGGAACGGTAGATGGTGAGCTTGCGAGGAGAGCGTGGGAACATGCTAGACGGAGAGCGGAGGATGGTTGTGTTATGCTAGGGTTAGTGCCATTTCGTCCGTTGCGACTTGCCTGAAGCATACTGTGAAGAGACTGACGGTTTGTTCTTAAGATCCTTACATCATTCGACCCCGTCACTTCTGTCGCCTTTCATCGCCACCCTACCGTTTTCGGTTCCTTCCTCTGTTTTCTCGGCGCTTTCAGCGATACGACCATTCATCACTTCCGTGTCCCCTCACAACGCGGTCACTCCACGGGAGTCAGCTCTAGCCGCGACCTTCACCCTCACCCTTGCTGGCAGCCTGACGGGGGTGTCGTTGGCCATCTCGACTTCCGGAATCGACACCACTACAGGTCTTTTAAACATACCCCCCGAAGCAGGGTACCGAGCGTTTGATGTGTTCTATTACCTTCTAACGTCCGCATCGACACCGGCAGAAAGGGAGTTCCTCGGCCTGAACCCGGCCTCCACATACGGTCTCCTCAAGAAGTCGAACACTTTCGATCCTCCGTCATACCTGCCCACGGCCGACGATGCTGCTGCGGCCGAGGATTTTCGGGCTTCGCTCAAAGCCATTGGCATCAAAGGAACCGCTCAGCGGAGTCTACTCTCCACCCTTGCCGGTCTGCTCAAGTTAGGCGATACTTTGGGTTTTTTGGTAGACGAGGAGGAACTTGTCGAAATTTGTGAAGACGTGGGAGGGCTTTTGGGCCTCGATCCAGATGTCCTTGTCAAGGCTTGTAACACTACTGAACGTGAAATCCTCATTGCAGGGCTTTACGAGGCACTTGTCGACTGGGTGATAAGAAAAGCAAACGAGACAATCAAAAATGAGATCGGGTGTATGGACGTTGGCCCTTCGAGTGAAAGCGGCATACTCGACATGGGTATCCAAACACCCGGGTCTCAGGAGGATGACGGCGACACCGTGAGTATTACGGTAGTCGAGATACCGGCACAAGCTTTGGGCAAAGCCTTGGCGCTTCGAGGGGTCTTCGATGACTCTATTGGAATCAATCGTGAAATGAAAGAAGATGGTGTCGAAGTTGTTGGCGCCGGACCTTCTGTGATTAGAGAGATGAAGGCCTCCGTCGCCGACGTCGAAGCGGACCTGGGAGTACTAGGTGGGCCGATAAGCAGAACCCGCGACTATGAACGAGATCGTACTCTAGGAGTCCTGGAGAAGATAGGTGCAGAGATCGAGGTTGGTGGGTTCCTGACGAAGATACTATTCCCAGTCGAAGGGGAAGGTATCGAAGTGGGCACACGCGGACGCCTGAATCTACCGTCTACTCTTGGTAGTACTCGGGTATGGTACCATCTTTGCTTACATCCTACGGATGAAAGCCCCGCGACTCTCGCGTCCTTGGCATCCATCACATCTGCCTGGTCAGCAGGTACCGTGTCTCGGCAACTTCGCGCCTGGAGGCTTCCGGAGTGGGCCAATCGCCGAAACAAACAACTTGACTTCACTGCCGACTTTGACATTGATGAGTTCTGCACAAGATATTCACGTCTCGGCTGCAAAGAAGGCCAGGACGGCGTCGAGAGCTGGATCCTTGAGCGTGGCTGGAGTAACGGCGAAGTTGTCATTGGTCATGAACGCGTATGGATGCGTGAGGGCGCTTGGTGGGAGGCTGAGAGTATGCTAGACCTGAAGGATGCCGAGGACTCGTCCTTTCGGGATCCCTATTCGAGTTTTGCGGGAGGTACCTTTGGCCAGGACGGCTTACAGAGCGGTTATTCAGCTACGACGCCTGGGCTTAATGGAAACGGCTTCTTCCCTCCGATGGGAAACGATCCTTCTCCGTCTGGAAGCAGAGACAATTTGTTACAGCGGCAGCAAAGCTCTGCTACACTTGCACGAAGCGGCATTGGCGGCACCCGATCAGTCGCGCCTACAGTTTCTCGAACACTGAATACCGTTGCTGGTGGTGACTATGGTTTGGGGCGGAAAGGTGATGACCCAAAGGGTGATATCTACTATGATCAGGATCTTGGCCAATTCACCGGCGATTTCGATCCTGAAATCGGAGAACCTAAGCACATCACTTCGCAGCCAATATCAAAGTCGCGACGGATCTGGGTCGCTTTTACATGGGCCTTGACCTTTTGGATCCCTTCCTTCGTGTTGCGGTATGTCGGTCGGATGAAGCGCCCGGACGTCCGAATGGCATGGAGGGAGAAGCTCGTCCTTATGCTTCTGATCTTCCTGCTCAATGCCACGGTTGTGTTTTACATTGTAGAGTTCGGCAGGCTCCTGTGTCCAAACTACGACGAGGCGTGGAGTGAGAAGGAAGTTAGCTACCATCAGGGTGCGGATGACTTCTGGGTCAGCATACATGGCAAAGTGTACGACATCTCGAAGTTCTGGAGGTTGCAGCACAGTGACTCGACCATTGAGACCAACGAAGCAAACATGCAGCCGTTTGCTGGGATGAATCTCGATGAGTACTTCGTGCCACCTCTGACCATAGCTTGCCCTTACCTCGTTACGGACGAAACCATTCAGCTTCAGGCGAATAACACGCCGACCATGCCGCAAGGTATGCATGTCTCGGGCCCTCGATTTCAAACTGATCCCACAACGGCGCTTCACTCGATCGATTGGTACACCCAGAAATTCCTTCCGAGAATCCAAGAATATTACAAGGGAGATCTGGTGACGGACAAGGCTTCGGTCAATTCCCAAGGCCAGGACGACAACCGGCGCTGGGTTATCCTCAATAACAATATATATGACCTGACTGACTACTTTTACACCCTCAAGCTGGAGAACAATCTACCATCTTACAGCTTCTTCCCATCTGCAGTCACCGATCTGATCAAAAACAACCCAGGCCAGGACATTACCGATAAGTGGCAAAACACAGCTAATTTCTCGAAGAGCTTGAACTGCATGAACAATGCTTTCTATGTTGGCAGAACAGACTTCAGGAAAGCAGCCAAGTGTCAAGTCAACAACTATATCCTGTTAGCGTTCACTATTATACTGTGCGCTGTCATCCTCGTCAAATTTCTGGCCGCTCTTCAGCTTGGGTCCAAGACAAGACCAGCTGCGCAGGACAAATTTGTCATTTGTCAGGTCCCAGCATATACCGAGGGAGAGGATCAGCTTCGGAAAGGCCTCGACTCTCTGACAGCTCTGCAGTACGACAACAAGAGGAAGCTAATATGTGTCATCTGCGACGGCATGATTGTCGGTGGTGGCAATGATAGGCCAACGCCGAAAATCGTACTGGACATTCTCGGCGTCGACCCTAAGATCGATCCGCCGGCTTTGCCCTTCCAATCGGTCGGTCAAAGTAGCGAACAGCTGAACTACGGAAAGGTGTACTCCGGCCTTTACGAGTACGAGGGCAACGTGGTGCCCTACATCGTCATCGTCAAGGTCGGCAAAGAGTCCGAGCAGAGCAAATCGAAGCCCGGCAATCGTGGAAAGCGTGACTCGCAGATCTTGCTCCTTAGCTTCCTCAACCGTGTCCATCATCGTTCGCCCATGTCACCACTCGAGTTGGAGATGTTCCACCAGATCAACAACATCATCGGGGTCGACCCCGAGCTATACGAGTACCTTCTGATGGTCGACGCCGACACGAGTGTAAAAGAAGACTCTCTCAATCGTCTTGTGGCAAGCTGCGCCAATGACGCCAAGATCGCTGGGATATGTGGTGAGACTAGTTTGGAGAACGAGGAACGAAGCTGGTGGACGATGATTCAAGTTTACGAATACTATATCTCTCATCATCTTGCCAAGGCATTCGAGTCACTTTTTGGTAGCGTTACATGTTTACCAGGATGGTAAGACCCTGTTGATTCGGACGTGTGGATGAGGCTGACGGCGAGACAGCTTTTGCATGTACCGCCTCCGTACCGCCGATAAAGGCCGGCCACTGGTCATATCTGATAGAATACTCGACGAATATAAGGACTGCGAAGTCGATACACTGCATAAGAAGAATCTGTTGTCGCTTGGAGAAGATCGATACCTTACGACACTCATGACGAAGCATTTTCCTGCCATGTCCTACAAATTCGTTCCAGACGCTTATGCCAGCACCGCTGCTCCTGAGACGTGGAGTGTCCTAGTCTCGCAACGGCGTCGCTGGATCAATTCTACCATCCACAATCTGGCAGAATTGGTATTCCTGCAAGACCTTTGTGGTTTCTGTTGCTTCAGCATGCGTTTCGTCGTCTTCATCGACCTATTCGGCACCATCATCTTACCCGCCACTTGTGCATATCTGGGTTACCTGATCTACCGGGTCGCCACCCACTCCGGCCAATTCCCTCTCATATCCATCATCATGATCGCCTCCGTGTACGGCCTGCAAGCCATCATCTTCATCATCAAACGCCAATGGCAGCATATCGGCTGGATGATCATCTACATCATCGCCTTCCCCATCTACTCCTTCGTCCTGCCCATCTACTCCTTCTGGAACCAAGACAACTTCACCTGGGGCAGCACCCGCATCGTCATCGGCGACAAGGGCGACAAGAAGATCATCGCCGTCGAAGACGACGGCTTCGACCCCCGCTCCATCCCTCTCCAACGCTGGGACGACTACGCCGCTACCAACAACCTCCCTGGCCGCCGCGGCGGCACCGGCAGCTTGGAGAAAGTCTACCAATCCGGCTATGATAATCGCTACGAGATGGACGACCTCCACTCCGTCTACTCCTCCGTCAGACCCGCCTCCACCATGCTCACCGGCTTCCCTACCCACACCCAGCCGTACATGCCCCCGCCGCCGCAATCCACCGGCCCCTTCGGCCCCGTCTCGAATCGGCATTCGGCTTATTCCACCTTCGTCCCTTACACCGATGCCCCACCGCAGGTCTACGACCATCACCGCTTCTCAACGCCCGGCTTCAATGACGCCGATAACCCCTTCGCCAGCCACCCCGCCCTCGTCGCCACCCCCAGCACCGACAACCTCCTCGCTATGCAGTCCCCCCCGCTTCCGCATCCGCATCGGCAGAGCAGGACCAGCCTCGGCGGCTTCCCCAGCCGGCCTGTCAGCACGCTGGACTTTCAGCGGTCGACGACCGGGCCTGATGATGGGGCGATTGTGGATGCTATTAGGACTTGTTTGAATGAGGTTGATTTGGATACTGTTACTAAGAAACAAGGTATGTCTTCTTTTCTCTGGATTCTGTTTGTTTTTGTTTGTTTCGAGGCGTTGCGAGTCGGTGAGGGGCGTTGGATGATGGATGATTCGTGCGTTGGACATAAAAGGAACTGTGCTGATGTGTGTGTGGCCGATGGCAGTGCGGGCGTTGGTCGAGCAGAGACTGCAGACGGAGCTGGTCGGTGAACGGAGGGCGTTTTTGGATCGCTGTATTGATGATGAGTTGGAGGTTATGTAGGAGCGTCTGGGCGCGTTGAGCGTGAGGCGTGAGCGCGAACGTGTTTGAGGGTTTTGATGGACGGGCGTTGCAAGCAGGTCGGATTGAATAAGCTAGGTGGGGAACTTGGGTGCGTGTTTCTCATAGGAAAATAAATCTACCGCGAGCGAGCATCTGAGGGGTAATATCATTTGATGCATAGCCTTTCTTTCTTCCCTTCTGGCGGATTTAACTTTCCTGCGTTTGGAATGTACTCCACGGCTTGGGTTCAGTCAGGGTCATCGGGATCTTGTTAATGGCTAGCTAGCTACCTTAGATAGATGGATGGAGAATGAGATGGTCGATCTGGGGAGGAGTAGTTAGGACCCTGGATATCCGATCTGATTTGATCTGATCTGTGTGGCTACCAGTCTACGCTGCGACGTGGCAGAGATATATACCGTCATTGGTAAACAGGGTGCAGTAGATTCAGTAAAACTTCGAACATTGGTATGAGTACAGTAGAGTGCTGAGCGCGCGTATACACAAGATGCGGCATCTTTCCATCCATCCATTTCATTCCACATCCGACGGTCACAACCACAGCCAGCCACAAGAGGTATTTTCAAAGAAAGGTGAAAAGGGCTGTTGACTAGGTTAACCGCTTGATAATGGCATTGGCGTACTCGTGCGTCTTAGCCTTGCCGCCCAGATCGCCAGTCAACGTCTACAGAGAGTGGCGTGCGTCAGTATGCTATGCGGAGAGGGTGGGACGATAGATTAGTGAAGGAGAAGGGTGATGATGGAGAAGGACGAAAGGGGAGAACAGGGAAGCAGACCTTCCCCTCAGCCAAAGTATCAAAAATAGCCTTCTGGATCCTATCAGCATGATCATAAAGACGCATATGCTGCAACATCATCATGCTGCTCAACAACAGCGCAGTCGGGTTCGCAAGGGCTTTGCCAGCAATATCAGGCGCGGAGCCATGAACAGCCTCGAAGATCGAACACTCGTCGCCGATATTGCCAGAGGGTGTAAGACCAAGGCCACCGATAAGGCCGGCGCACATATCGGAGAGGATATCGCCGTAGAGATTCGGCATGACAAGGACCTTATCGTTGTAAGGGGTCGGGTCCGTGACGATCTTCAGACACGCGTTATCGAGCAGCTCGGCATCGAACTCGATATTAGGAAAATCCTTGCTAATCTCGCGTGCGATGCTGAGGAACAACCCGTCGGACATCTTCATGATAGTCGCCTTGTGCACAGCGCGGACCTTCCTCTTGCCGACGTCCTCAGCGTACTGAAACGCGAAGCGGAGGACGCGCTCGGAGGCGGCGCGGGTGATGAGTTTGATGCTCTGGACGACGCCGTCGACGACGATGTGCTCGATGCCGGAGTATTCGCCTTCGGTGTTCTCGCGGATGAGGGTGATGTCGACGTTGTCGTAGGGGGTCTTGTAGCCGGCGATGGACTTGCAGGGCCGGACGTTGGCGAAGAGGTTGAAGGTGCGGCGGAGGGTGAGGTTCAGGGAGACGTGGCCTTTGCCGATGGGCGTCTGGTGGCGCGGATTTTAGTGGGTTGGGTCAGCTTGGCTGGATTGCGGGGGGACGCACGGCTAGAGGGCCTTTCAGCGCCACGAGGTTCTTCTTGACGCTGGCGATCGCCTCGTCGGGTATTACGGTTCGTCCGTCTTTCAGTTGCGGGGTTACGTCGACTGGTTCCCATTTGATGGGTACCTGGTACCAGGGTCAGTGTTTTCTTAAGGTCGCTGGTAGGGCATGGTTGCTCCCTACGTTGGCGGCGGAAAAGATATCTTTGACAGATTGTGCAATCTCAGGCCCAATGCCGTCTCCTTCAATCAACGTTACTGTGTATTTTCCCTGTGACATGAACCTTCCTATCAGCGATCTGTTGCATATCAGGCTGCGACAGAACCTCTAGCCATAGGCCTTGAGGAAGAACAATGCCGAGCCACATGCTTTCCGTATTGCCGTACGTCTGAGCCCTTGGAGCCATTGAACTTTGCAATCTTATCGTTGTATGGTACAGAGTAGAAGCGTGTCTGGGTCTGTATCAACCTAAAGTCAGCAATCGGCTCTCCACAGGGGTCACACAGGAACTGAAAAGCTGCACGAGGCTGTAGGGTAGACGAACCTGCGTCACTGCGGGAAGCCATCGCTGCGGCGCGTTGAGTTTTCGTAGGCATTGCCGTGCCGGCGCGGCAACAGAGCGACAAGCCAGCATTGTGACGATCAGCTGTGGATCTCAAGAGCTGTAGAAGCTGTTGAGGAGCTGATGCAGAGGGTCGAAGTAGCTTGTGAGAGAATTGAGGAGAGCTTCGATAAAGGCGGCGCCGAAGAAGCAATTCTAAATCCCTGCGAACGCACGGACGTCATACCCGGAGTTTGGGACATTGTCAAGGTTTGCATAATAATGGCTGCATAAATGCATATTTGTACTTGCACATAATCAAGCTCCAAGTCTGGCTGCTTGAGCTTCACTACTCCTATCTGGGATTGTGCATCGATTGACTTCTTATCATCCTCATGCATCCTAGGGAGCAACAATATCCGTCCATATCTATAGATTTCTCTTCTTACCAGCAATTCCGACTTAGACGGGTTGGACAGCGCTCATGATGACGGACTATGAGCGTACAATCCTGAATCACTACAATCTTGCAACACCATATCCAAATGAATGGCCGGCGGAGAAAGATGATAGTGATGCTTCAGAGGAAGAATTGGCCATCGAACCCTCAAACCGTGCAGCGCTTATCAGGTCCAAGTCAAGATATTCCGCGCTCGAGCGAAGTGGTAGTGACCGGCGAAGCTTTGTGCCCGGGGCCGAGAGGACTGGGGACGGGGCAAGCAACCTCGTACAAAAGGATGAGCCCGATCCACTTGGAGGCCCCGAAAGTGTCGTGCGAATTTTGAGGCAGCGAGGTCTACCCGTCGAGGACGATGCGCGTTTACGTGAGTGTATCATGGCGGGCTTGCGGACAGGACGAAGCTGACCGCCTAGTAGGAAATCGATTTATGCTATCATCTACTACTTTCTCACCCGCTCTCTTCCTATCTCAGGTTCATTCCGAAGCTTCTACACAATCGCTTCTTCAAGGTCTGGAGTTTCTGTCGCGGTCCATTGACCAGAAGTCTGCCTCGTTGAAACTGCTAGTCGAGTCCAACTTTGAACGCTTTGTACGAGCAAAAGCGACGATTGACAATGTTTACACGGAAATGCGGAATCAAGGGATTGAGAAGGAACAGGAGAAACGTCTTACTCATTCGCGACATACAAGTAAATCTAGTGCTCATCTGAGGAACGGTTCCCTTCACAAGACTAGTTTAGGGGTCGAAAAGCCGTTGGTTAACGATAGGAGAAAGAATGCTTTGATCAAGGAGAGCGAGTACGGTGTCCAAGGTATCAAGGCGCCACTGATTGAGGGGTTGGTAAAGGCCGAGGAGGTTTGGGGACCAGCACTGGGTGGCACAGAACGCGAAGAAAGCTTGAAAGCCGTCCTGGAATCTATAGAAAGCTACCGTGGGATCTTTGAGATAGGTGCGAATATAACGGACTGTATCAAGCGTAAAGACTACGACAATCTTGTGGAGAGTTATTTGCGAGGGCGGAAATATGCGGACGATGCGAAGGACATAGCTGACACAGCAATATCTAACAAGACTCCTCTCACTGATTCTCAGCTTCATCGGATCATCGTGACAGGGCGCATGTGGTTTGAGGTTGACGGCCAGATTGAGCATTTCAAGCGTGATGTCTGGCGGAAATTGACTGGACTCCAATCGAACTTTCAGTCGGCCAACAACGACAACCAACCGGCAGAGCATATGGAGCTTATTAGGATCTTGCTGGAATTAGGCGTTGAAGATAATCCCATTTGGGTATGGCTTCTCAGTCGATATGATCATCTCAGGAGCAAGATCAATTCGACCTTTGAGCGTACCAGGGTAGAGATTGAAGTCTACCGCCGTAAACTTGCGACGAGAGACAAGCCGAATGCTCAAACCACGGCTCTACACTTACGATCCTGCAGCCAGTTGGTGCTAGATGGATCGGCCCAGAATATGGATACTGCAGACATACTTGAGCTGTGGGAACACATCTACAACTCTTTCAAAGCAATCCTCTCCAAAGATGGTGGGATACTGGGTGAGGTCATCGACTTTTGGGAGAGCGCGCAGTCGTTCATTGACGGCAAGGTGCAGAAGACTCTACCCACTGGCATCAGGGGACAAAGTCGGAAGCATCACAGACTCTCGTCCGATGGTATAAGAGATTTGCGAAATGGCGCGATTGAACTAGTTGGTATCATCCGAGACAATGTCTTCTCCTTCTTTGCAGATCCTCCAGTGGAGGATATATCTATGCTGCTCTCTCCTCTCTCGCCAAGTACACCGACTACACCGAAGTCTGCAACCCTTGCGCCGGATGCATTCCAAGATTCACGCTTCAAGGTCGAGCGAGACAATCTGCCTCCGCCATCTCCAAAACGAGGAGAAGCATGGGAGGAGTTTGCTTTCTGGCCGCCGTACGCCAATTCATTGAGCGCAGTGCACTATCTCAGCAAGCTTCTCATTCTAGTGAGTACTGCAGCGAGCGAAATGGCTGCAATGAGTCCTGTTGCGCCAGGGACCAGTGCCTTGGAGAAATTGAAGCTGCTGGTCGGAGGAGCTCGTGAAAGATCTGTCCGTGCCGTCTGTGCGGCGTGGAACAAGGATGCAGAAGAATGTAAGCTTTTGGAAGACTGGACTCGTTCTCCGGAGAAGAAAGATCTGACAAAAATGCCTTCACACTTCACGGCTTTTGAAAGCTGGATACTAGCTGGCACACAGAAGCTTCTCTACCTTTCCGAGGCAATGACAAGACACGGATCGGCTGACGTGGTAACCCCTCCACCTGCCAAACTTCTACAGTTGGTAAGGAGCCAGTTCGTGGCAAGTCTCTACAAGGCTTTGAGTGGGATGGTAGAGATTGCGGAGAAGCCCGTAGAAATCTCTGATGACGAGTGGAGTAATGAGTCAGATGGCCTAGCACTTCCTGTTGCATTCAAGGCGCCCAATGGTCTGACTGCCACTACCATTGACGCACGGAGCAGGGTAACATTCTCATCCATATGTTGTTAAGTGACTGGCTAATCTTCTGTAGAGCGTCCGGATGCTGCTGACACTCAGTAATGTAAAAGCCATCCGTGGAGACGTGGTACCTCAGCTCATCACACAATTCGAAACGAGTTTCTCCGTCAAGCTAGCCGAGGAATCAAAGACTATTCGGGACGTCCTTGGCCAGATAGAAAGTCGGTTGTTCAACTCTTACACGAAGCCAACCATTGAAGAGCTGTCTCACCTCGTTCAAGCTGGCATCTTGACCTCATCTTGGATGCCAACGACCAGCAAGCCGTCAGAGGTGCGGCCCTATCTTTACGATATCCTCCTCGTTCTAGTCATCGTGCACACCGAAATATCTACGACGGCGTCTTCCTTGACATCCCAAATTCTTTCCTACCTTCTAGAGCAGATCTCGACTGCCTTGCTCGATGCCTTCAAGAAGCGACAGAAATATTCCTTGCCGGCTCTGATGCAGGCAACGTTGGATGTTGAATTCGTCGCTCAAACGCTGAGCCAGTATACTACCGACAAGGCCAGCGGTACACAAAGCCAGATATACTTGGAGCTCGACCGAGGCACAGATAATGAGGCCAGGACGAGGTTACAGGATGAGCTGCCTGATATGCGAGCGACGTTGAAAAGATTGCGGGAGAACACAAGGGGTGAATTTGCTTGCTTCAAGAAGCAACGAGGTCAAAGAGAGCGGTCTTGAATTCTTTTCACGACTGGCCCGATTGGCCGAGACTCTGAAGCACTTGTGTATCGTCTTTGGGACCTACACTGAACGGTTCTACGTCACTTCGACTGTTCACACCGAGGTACACCAGAAGACACTCCACTGATCCATGATATTGTGCTTACTCCGCCACGCTTCCGCTGTTTCGCTGAAGTAATCAAATGTGGGTGGTAGCGGAAGAACCTCAGCAATGCTCACAGCTTGTATGCCGGTGAGGATGGCATTACGCACATGGCTTGGATTAAGTGCACACGGGACTCAAGGGCCAGAAAACCCGTCCAGGTATGGGGGTCGTTGGATATTCGTCACTAAGTCAACAATTCTATCATCACACCGTTCGCGCTTTCCTCGCCTCATTGCCACTCTAGAAGTCTCCGAGCCTCATGAGAACAGTTGGGCGGATAGTCGAAATCCTTTTCCTTCTGCAATCCGTCGCGGACAAGGTTAAGTCCAGTAGGAATAGCTTTGCTACCACTCGGTATCGAGCCTTTCGGATCTGCACACGAGATCTACCAAGTTGCTCTACCAGTACTCATTTGTCGATGCACATGCATCCCTTTACAAAATCTAACACAGTCTTCAGTTTAACCCACCAAACTAGGAAAATGATCATTCAATTCCCGCAATGTTTTCTCTTTGCTCATCCCCATCATATCAGACTATAGATGACAACCCCTTTTCTTCATACCCTCCACCACCACTACTTCTTCCCCTTCAACGCCACCCCTCAAAACGTTTCTGCCATTGGCACTTGGCACATAAAAAGTTCAGGACGGGCCCCCTTCTCACATGGCACGTCGCACTTGCCCGCCCAGGGTCACGAAGACCGACTCATACAAGGGGCCCGGCCGTGCATAGCCCGCCACGCGGCCCAGCCCCTGAAATCTATGATGACACTCGCAGGAATATTCGAGCCCTAGGGCGTTCCCGTAGGCCACGCAGATGCTTGTGCCAGCGTCACGGGCGCTGGGCTCAGGGGCGAAGGTACATCGCTACGGGCAGATCGTTAGGGAGGGATTCGGAGTTGCCGCTGGGCCGAGCGGCGCGAATGTGACGGGACTAAGCGTGGGTCGCGAGCCGTTTGAGGTTGCTGTGGCGGCTTGGAGGTGGAAGAGTGGGAAGAGGAGGGGGGCGAAGGTGGTGAGGAGAGCGGTGCTGGTTGTCAGGGCGGAGAGCACGGTCGCTGGTGTGGTGGGTGAGGAAATGGCATGGTTGGGGTATTCGATCGGGTCAGTTGGAAAGAGACCTTCGAGCTATGGTAATTCGTCGCGGCTGACGATGGTCAACTATTCGTCCGTCGTCCATGCGTTCCGTCTAAAGCACCCTTGGTTTTCTTTGGCTTTTGGGGGGAGACAACTCGAAGTGTTCAGCAAGGACCAAATGTACTGTGTATAATTCTATTCCAAATCAAGCATCGACCACGACGAAATCTCTGAAACAGAAACGAAGCTGAGAGAACAGGACGCCAGGAGGATTGATGAGGCCCGACATTCGATTGGCAGGGAGGGAAAGGGCATGAGTTCTCCAATTCCCCGCCCACCCTTACGCTTCAGACCTCCGTCTCGTCTCAGAACCTGCAGGCCAACTCGGGAAAGCGGGGCATTTACTATGACATAATTATGTAGTAAAAGAGTTTAAGCGGGAGAGCGGAGACGTCGGGAATTACGAAACAAAAGGGCGGGATCCAGATATGTCTGAACGGACGATTACTCATATACATCAAGGATGTGACTTCTCCGATGCGCTGCTGTGGCGTTGCGGAAGGACGTGCGCGTGGGCGTTCGTTGGCCCGGGAGTAGGGGGGCTCAACGGAGGGTAACTTGCGGCTGAAGGTGGGTGAAACGAGGCGGCTGTGTTTGGGTAGGTTGTCACACCATGGCAAGTTTGCATCTACCACGGAACGTAACATGCGACGTGATGAGAAGAGTCTAAGATTTAGTCAAAGGACGTAGAATCTACTATTCTCAGATACAGTTGGCCTGAGTTGAACTGTATCCCAACAGCTTCATTACGCTCTCCCAACCAGGCACATCCGTGACAGCTACCCACCCGTCCCTTCTCCCTCCAAGGGCCCTGCACTTTAGGTCCCAGAAGTGAAGTGGGGGTATGCAAGTGGGCAGACATCGCGGTCGGAGCCAGCGAAAAGGCCCGTGACGTACTCCGGATTGAGATTGAGATTGGGATGATCGAGATCGAAGTGAGCCCGTCGGACGGTAAGGGGATTCTCTCATACGAGGGTGTCGAGAACGCCATCCATCCCTAGAAACCCTACAACGCGTCGCCCTCGACCTTGTTAAACCGATCCGATTGCCATGACCAGCTGCTGGTTCAGCACGCCCCCCGGCCCCCCCCGGCCTCCCCTCTCCCTCACCCCCTCCAACCCAGCCCGACCAAACCTCGTCCGCTCAGACCACCAGACTCGCCGCACTCACTGAGGGAAAAAGCCATAGATCCGCCTGCGCTCCTGTGTAGTCAGTATGTAAGCACCTTCCGTACAGACGGGCAGTTGTGTGGCAATGTCCAGAGACGAGGAAGGTCGGTCATGGGAGTAAATGTTGAGAGCGTTTTGTCTGTTACCGATTGTGGCCCTCGATGGCCGGGGCAGGGCAGCATTTTGAGGCGCCCCGAGTGGGCTGGCTCGGACTTGTGGTGGATTCGACGCATGTGATGGTACAGTGGGGAGGAGGAGGACACTGAGATGCATGACACGGAGGGCTGGTGACCTAGAATCATCGGTGGGTGGTGGATTGATTGACTGATATCGATCAAGTGGTTGAAGCACAACTCGGGTCGTGTGTGAGGAGGGCAAGAGAGTTCGGAATTCAGGAATGGTAGAAAAGACAGGGAGCATTGAGGACGACGCAGCCCAGACCGCCGTTCGTTGTCTTGTCGAAGCGACCACTGTCGACGGTCCACGAGTCCGGGCCGTAGGTATTCATACCCAAGTAAGTGAACGCAGGATAACAGTCACAAGCCGGACACGCAAACAAAACAGTCACGTGAAAGCGCCTGTCGAGCAAGTCACAGGAGGAGAGTTTGTTGCAGAACAAGAGCACACTCCCACGCCGCAATTGTTCAAGTGCATCAAGCTTCACAATCGTAGCATTAGCTAATAACCCAGCACAGGCCCCCATCCTTTCCTTTCGGTCTTCGATTCATGGAGAGAGAGAAAATTTTCAATCCCGCTGCAAACGCCCCGTGACCAAGCAAATTGGTATATCTTCTTTTCAACCGCGCCGGTGACTGAAAAGGATGGAAAATGAAAGCAGTCAAAAAGAAACGGAGGATGAAAAAGCGCCACATAGCTGGAGGAAAACCGAACTTGCTCGCTTTCTGAGCAGAGGGGTATTTCTTGCCATAACGAGTCATTAATTCAATGCAAGTTGGAAAAAGAACATATCATCGTGGAGGCCCAATTGGGGCAGGGAATCCAGAAGTCGAATGTGACGTGCTCGGACGCCCACTGTCGAAGGAAGCACGGGGGTCATGCTTGGGCGTGGTGTCGCCGGGATTGGTGCCAAAGGGGAATTTGTTCTCGAACCGCGAGGGCCAGCCGTTGTGCATTTCGTCTTCGGGGAGATTGACGCCGCTGTCGTTCCACGGGTTGCGGTAGCCACTGTCTCGAGATTCCATAGACACGAGGGAAGCTTTGGAGGCGTTGCTTGACGCATGTTTGAAGAAGGAGCCCGGAGAGCCAGACTGATTCTTGCGGCGATCCAAGAACGAAGAAATGGAAGAGATGCTGCCGGGTTTGCGGATCTTGCCGAACAGCGAGCCTCGATCGCTAGTGTCATCGCCGAATGTAGACCTCGTAGGCGAATCGGTAGCGAGTGGAGGCGGAGCATGTTGTAGAAGCTTCGAATCGAAGAAGGGAAGGGATTCTTCGAAAGAGTCCGATTTGGGACGAGGTATTGAACCCTTGACTGTAGCAGCATCCAGGCCGTGAGCCACTAGACGCGAGATGAGGAAGTCGATGGCGTCTTTGAGACCACCAGCGTTGTTGCGTGTGTACGTCAGGAGGAGAGATTCCGTTGCTTCGTCCGGACAGTCGTTGTCAGTTGGTTGGTGATTTTCTATATTCGTTGCATCCTTGTTTGCGTGCAGGTCAACTTCATACTGAGCACGAAGTTTCTCGCGGACATCGTTGTTGAACTCCTCGGACTTGAGGAAGTCACGGAGTTCAGGAGAGCTTGGAAGCAGGATTTCATGGCTTTCCGGAACCATACCCTGTATAGATGTTAACATACTTGCCTTTGAACGAAATGTAGATCAGAACCTACCAGAAACTGGTCGACCGCCTGCGGCACCTGATATTCGGGTCCCGAGATTGTGACAACATCGCTTGCCATCTCGGTGCTCGGGAAGTCGATCTTGCAGTTCCACTTCTTCTCAAGCTCCTCGATCTCCTTCATTCGAGCGATAAGCTCCCGATGATACAAGCGATTGATGACAACAGTCTCAGACACGAACTCGGCATCCTTGGCACAGATCAGTTCATAGATCCGCAACGAAAAGAGGTGAATCAACCACGTCAAACAAGCATGGCTCTACATACCACTTTCTCGACCATGTCCATAATCTCTTGCTTGACAAGATCCAAGCTTTGGGCGTTTCGTGCGGGTGTGCGACAGATCACATTGTCGACCTTGATATCATCGTCCTCTTTACCGATCCCTCCACGGTCCATGGCGTTGGAGAACTTCACGAAGACAGAGTACTTCTTCATGATGCGCTGGATATGCTGCCCGCCAATGCCAATGATACGCTTGTGGTACTGATCCGGAACGTGAAATGAGATGGACGCTGGCATTTCTTGCTCGACAAGATCTAGTCCATTCTTCGTGGCTTCATATTGGGCGCCACAGACGTCGATGTAGAAGTTGTATTCGTTGAAGCCGTCGAAGATGATTTGCACATTGCCTGACGGAGATGATTAGCTACGCCTGAGGTAAGGGCACGTGCTGCTTACTCTGGCCCATGATCTTGTTGATTTTGCCGTTTTTCTTCCCACTGACAAACTCCTTGTGCTCATTTGCCAATTCGATTTTGACACGCATCTGGTATTGTGCTCGTTTCACAAAAGGAATCTGATGAATGACCATCATAGCTGCCTTTACTGCATCGTCGGAGCCGTTAATATTGAATGTTAGCTTGTCGAAACTGACATCTGCGCCAGAATTTGTGCAAATGTCGGAAAGCATAGTGCGAATGTCAGAAGGTGATGGAGCTCGCATCGCGTTGGCCTGAGCAGGGTCGGGAAGCATGATCCACCATGAGGCGCTGTAGAATTGACCAGCCTACCAACCATTAGCAGATACCCCGAAAACATTCGGTAATCAAATACATACCAGGGCCATGATCTCCCGCACGGTCCGCTCCACGTGGAGAATCTCCGTGCCCTGCACTCTCACCAATCCGCGTTGACTGGCTAGCTGAGGGAACAAAACATAGGAACCATTCGTTTCCATGACTTTGCGGACTTTGTCCAGGCGATCGAGGAGTATGCTATCAATTTTGGAAGAGGAGACCATGACATCTTTCGCATAGCATTTCGTGTTCATAACCAGGTCGCGCAGCTTCTGCTTCGCTTGGACTATCTGTTCGTGACTTTGCCCGGTGATGAACACCTCGTCGTCATTCCGTCGATGTGCGCCGGGTGGAAGGTAGCCGTAGACTCGGGGAAACGGCGGAGGGAAGTATATTGCCGTGTTCGTGGCGGACTCAATCAGTCTAATGCTCTTGCGAGTTCGGCCACACACAAGGAAGTGCAACGAGAGCTCAAGCTTCATCGCGTCAACGATCCGTTTCAGCTATGAGGATCGTCAGCCAGTCCCATGCCACTCAAAGGCTCCAAGTGACGTACGATCTGGTCAATCATGATGAGAATTCTAGTCTTGGCGTGCTCCGAGCTTTCCGTATCGCCGAATATGGCGATTCGTAACCTCTGATCCAGACCACTCTCGCCACAACCATTGAAGCTTGCGCCAACGGCGTCAGGGTCGGTGATCCTCGGTGTGAGAAGGAAAACGTCGGTGCCCGTGAATTGTGCTACCAGGTCGAGATGCTCGAGGACAGCCTTGCGAACTCCTTTCGAACTGGGGTCAATCACGAGGTTGGCATCAATGTCCACAAACGCGCATTTCTATCAGACCATCAGCCTGAATATCGCCGCAAGATTACATAATCCATACCAGCGCGATCGGAGTCTCGTTCAAGACTTTGGCCCGCATCTTGTGCACCGTATCTCCATCCCCCGAGATGCAGACATTGGTCACGAGGCCCTTCAGCGGTCGACGTTGCAAGGCCGGTATCGGTTTCGGCTCCGAGGAGGTCACGGCGGCTTCCAAGCGGGCTCCACTCTCGTCGCTGATAGCCTTACATAGCCTCCTCAACACTTCCACATTATTCGCGTGTACAGGCAGCTTGTGCGTTGGTGTTTCCTCGTCGGTGCCCTCCGGATGAGTCCATCGTTCAAAGGCGCCAGGACTCGAATGAAGAACCTCTTCGGGATCTGGTCCGGGGAGATTGGAGGCGAAAGGAACGTTGAAGGAGAGATTGACGACGGTATCGGCGGGGGTCAAGGGTGAGATGGGAGTCGAGGCGACGGGTCGTTTGACAGGCGATGAGAGGGAGAAGTCTTGATTTGACCTTGACATGCCGAAGGCAGCCGGTGTCATCTTCTCCCAGCCATGGCGGGCCTGGCCGGTGAAGTTGCTGATCTTGTGCATACCTGTGATCGGCTTCGGAGCATGAATGTGACGAGGAAGAATGGGTGTGTTCTTCAGTCTGCTTGAGCAACTAAGAGTAAATATGAAGTTACTCTGGAAGGTGCAGTTTTCACTTCTCAGGAGCTGTGTCGTGCGTGGTAGGTACGGTACTGTAGGTGACTTATCGAGGTCCACTAACCGGTAAGTTATGTTCTGGACGCTGTGGTCTTACAGTACATTCGGGGATGGGGGTTGTGGTGATTGGGAAGCGAGGCGGCAGCTAAACATTGCTTACGTAAGTTTAACACCATTTCGGACCATAAATCAAGTGCGTAATCCTGGATTCCTGGATAACCTGATATTTTGTAAATGTTACTTGTGTTTCCTGTCATAACGCCGATTACTCTAAGGGCGAAAGCTCAGCACCTTGGTAAGGCATAAGATACAAAAATAAATCGATCTGACGGGAGAAACAAACGGTCCATCAGTATAAGTCACCGTGTCTATGTATTGAAGTGCAAAAGATCAGATATGTACATATGTATTACAGTATGTACGATGCAACTCTTCTCTTTGGGCGCATTTGCTTTGCTGCATACTCCCCAGTCTACGATTGGAAAAGGAATAATCTCACATCTGAACCCGCTGCTGCAGACTTCCTCGTATCACCAAGACGAATTCATTGTACGATACCAGGCCGAGCCGATGCTATATACAGTAAACAGCCAAATGTAATCTGATACTCGTACAGTGCTTATCGGAGATGAGCTGATGGCAGATGTAATCCCCCATGCAGAGATCTGTTCAGGAAGGTGATACAACGAGAACAGTGGTTATCTACAACGACACGCCAAAGCACGTGATTTCGACCCAGTAGAAAAACACCTATGTACAATACAATTACCAATCTCGCGGCCGACAAACGAACTGCATGTATCCCCGGCCGGGGTATGCCAGTGCTCTGTCCAACCGTGACCACTGTGATGGTATAATCTCCAGAAACAGTAGAGACTTCTTTAACACTTCAATCACGCCTTATCCACACATACATATCGGTACACCAACATGCCAAAAAGCTCACCGAGGCCTGAAGGGATGAATGCGAATATAACGTGCACAAGTCGCCTTCAAAACCTTCGCGCTTGGGTCCTCTCATCGCCCGAGGGGCTGTCCATCATGATGATCTCGCGTGCCGGTCTTTGCCCGACGTTTCGCCCGCCGCGAGCCGGACTCTCGTACTCGAAGCTCCCTCTTCCGGAAGCCATCATCTCCCCCCGCCCCCGGCGGTCATCATCCACACGGACGCTGAGCTCACGCACTCTTGCTGGCGCTAGCTCTTGCCTACGGGGCACTCTCACCAGCCCTTGCTGCTCCGGATGCACGCTCTGCACTCGAGGAGCGTAATCCGGTGCCAATTCGTACCTGGAGCTGGTGGGACGTACGCTCTGCATTCTGGCGACAGGCTCTCGCGAGTTGGGGATTTCCTCGAAATGACTCGTATGCCGTGGCGCGGCATAGTCAAGCACGTGTGCAGCGGAGCGGCGAGGAACAAGCATCTCTTCGTGATAGTCAAGCCCTCGGTAGGCGGCGTAGTTTGTATCATCCTCGCGCCGGGTAGGAAGAAGACGTGGCTGTGGAGGTAATGACGGGGCCACTCTCTGGCTGTACCTGACCTCCTCATAAGGTTCCAAGACGGTTGAGGCTGCCCGGTGAGGAGGTTGTCTAGCAGAGACTCGTTCATATGCAGGTTCGACTTCTGCATATCTGCTTGGTGGTGCGGCCGACGATCTGACATTCGAGCTTCGTGGCGCCTCGTAGTACTTATTGCCATACTGGTCCATGACAATACGCCGTGGAGGGGGCGGTGCCATAACAGGCAACGTCTGGTCGATATCTGTATACACTTCCCGAAGAGGCTGTGGCGAAAGAGACCTTTCTGAGCGGATGTAGCGGCCGCCTCGGGATGGCACATGGTCCCTGTAGTATTGATGATGTTCCACTTCCGTCGGCCTCTTAATGAAGGCATGGGAGCTCTGCCTTGGCTGCCGCACCTCTATCGGCGAGTACTGTACAGGCTCTAAGAGAGGCGATTGAGCACGTCTAACATACTGAACACTTGCGACTCGGCGCAAGTCTGGGTCGTCCCGTCTTGATACATGACCCATTCTGGAGGAGACATGACGTAGAACTGGGGATGTTGGACTGTCTTGAGGGTATCCATAGGCGGCATACGATGTCTGCAACCGGCGCGGCTGCACAGAGCCATGATACGCTTCGGCTGGAGACAAGGTTTCAATATCGATAGGCTTCGGGGCCCGCTGTCGATTCTGAGCAGGGGCAAACGATGGTGCAGCCGAGAGAGGCGGCGGCGAGAGCGGCTCAGGTTTGATGTAAGGTTCTGACGAGTCCTCGACTCTCCTTGCGGTGACTTTGCGAGGTCTGTCGCCATCGGGCGCACGCCTTCGTTTCCGAAAATTTAGTGGCTGCGGTGGAGCTTCAGGACTGATCGCAGAAGAGGGACCCAGGGTTCTTGATCCACGTGCGGAGAGACTATTCTGATCATGGCGCCGATCCTGTGGCAGTTGAGGGACCTTTGCAACAGCAAGCGGTGAGACACGGGCTGGTTGAGGCGCAACCGGAGACGTGATATGGTTCCTAACGATACGAACATCGGGTGAAGAGGGTGACACAGATTTATGGTGACTACGCGACTGGCCATGGCTGCCGCTATGTACTTGTGCTTTTGTCGGTTTCGTAGAGGGCTGCTGTTCATATAGCTCTTCTCCGTTGGTCCGAGCAACCTGATCATTTCTCCCAATTGGGACAATTTCATCTGCTGCCGGAGGGGAATAATCTGGCTCTTCATGAACATCGCGAGGATCCTGAGTGCCGAAATGTGACCGCCCTTTCCGTACCTCGCGGTCATCCAGCGGCAAGGATACGTACATCTGCTCTTCCGAGTCGTCGGCGCGACGGTCTTGTTTCGTGAAATCATTGGTCAGATTATTAGTCTGCTGGGCTCCGTATCCATTCTCCTTTGCCTGAACCTTAGCTGTTACGCCGTTGGCTTTAAAGAGCTGTGCCTGGGTCTCGCCGATGGGAGATGCTGGGCAATTGTCGGTTTCGTCAAATGGCGAGTCATTGACCTGACTCGAATAGAAAGTATTCTCATCAAATGAGTCGCTGGAAGGGGCAGTAGCGTTAGCACCATTGATCTCAACTGATGAAGTGGGCTTCACGATGTCTAACGCTTTCGCAAAGACTTCAGAGATATTGAAATCAGGCACAGCCTCCTGATCAGAAATCCTTTGCTTCGAAATGAGTTTCCTCTGATAGACCTGTTCTTCCAGCGCTCTTTCGATACGATTACGCCGCAATTGTAGCTCTGCTTTTACTAAATCGTCTGATTTGGTCAAGAAAATGGGATCAATTGCCGACGAGCCAGATGTAGAGGTTCGTTGAGTGATGGGCGGCTTTTGCGGGAAGTCTTTCGCCTGACCCACTGAGCCATGAGAACCATTCGCCAGCGGCATCGACATTGCCGTCGACGTGGCAGGCTGACATCCTTTCGACACTTCACCATTAGTCTGTCGAGGTGCATGAAGTAGTGGAGAAGGAACAGATCGCGGAGTAGCTTTGACTGCTGCTCCATGCGCTGAGATCTTCAGTTGAGGGTGCTTCCCTGCAAATATATCGTCACGTAGTCGTAAGATTTTCTCATATTCAACAACCTCCTTCGATTCCTGTTCCGAGAATATGAACCTGTTCTCTTCCGACAAAAGAGCGGTAGTGTCTACTGCTGCCATCGTCAATCTGCACAGAACGAGCACTGAGTACTAGGCCGTAGCACCGTACATGCTGTAGAGAGCCAGCAAGCAACTTGCGTCAACAACGTTGCACTGCTTGAGAGATGCTGGCAAGTGTTAAAGAGAAAGGACGGGAAAGTACTCGGATCCTTGGCAGTCCAGGGGTGTTAAATCTCGGGACATTCCGTCCAAGGTTCGAGTCATCATCACCACTACACAAGTTAATCAATGTGCGGTAACACGTCTCCGGTCGACAACCAGGCACTATGGCCTTATCTTCACCATTGAATCCTCGACCTGTCCTTTGTGTTCAGGAGTTTCAGGGCGGTTAACAGTCATTGGGCAATCCAAATCTTCTTACAACACCATGGCGCAGCCAGCATCTTCTCGGCCCGTCTTCTTCTTCGATATTGACAATTGTGTATGTCCATATCCTTTCCTTTTGCAAATTTTGACCACGCCACTGACATATCGTGTCCACCAGCTCTATCCTCGTAGTAAGTACCGTGTCTCACTCGTACCCACCGTCGTCGAATGCATAATGAACGTCGCTCACTAATGGATTCTACTTGCAGGCAAGAAGGTGCACAAGCTGATGCAAGAATTGATCAGTAACTCAACCCTTCCCACGTCCCTCCACAACCGCACAGCTAATACTTCCCTTGTCAACAAAGACGCTTACTTCATCACTCACCTCTCCCTCTCCAAGGCCGACGCACATATGCTGCATCAAAAGTACTACAAAGAGTACGGTCTGGCAATCGAAGGCCTAGTCCGACACCACAAAGTCGATGCCTTAGAGTACAATCGGGAAGTAGACGACGCCCTGCCTCTGGACGAGATCATCACGCCAGACCCTACATTACGGACGTTACTGGAGGACATAGACCGCACGAAGGTGAAGCTGTGGTTGTTCACGAACGCATATATAACGCACGGGATGAGGGTAGTGAAGCTGCTGGGGGTAGATGATTTGTTCGAGGGAATCACATACTGCGACTATGGACAGGAGACGATGATTTGCAAGCCGCATGCGGAAATGTATGAAAAGGCCGAGGCGGAAGCGGGCGCTGGATCGGTGGAGAATTGTTACTTCGTCGGTCCGTACTACCCACCTAAATCTTCTCCTTCTATCTCCCCCGTCTCTGTTCCTCTCTCTCTTCCTCTCTCTCTTCCTCTCTCTTTCCTTTTCCCCCTCTCTCCCTCTTCCTCTCTTTCCTCCCCTTTCCCCTCCTCTCCCTCTTTCTCTCCTACGACACGAATAGTCCCCATATCTGACCAGCAGAAGACGATTCCTACCTCAACTGCCACCACGCCCAGGCCCGCGGCTGGACGACCGTCCATCTACTTGAGCCCGACGACCCTGAACCGCCCGCACCAGCGGCAAAATACCAGATCAGGAGCTTGCAGGAACTACGACGTATCTTCCCGCAGTTTTTCAAAACAGATAAAGACCAAGATTATATAGAAGGTATGAAATTATAGTACGAAACATACATCTACGTATCCTGACACTATCGACTTCAACGTGACGTATCCAGCACATATACTTCGGCGTATATCAAGACTGCCGCAAACGCAGTCCACGCGAAGATCCAAGGTATGAACAAGACCAACCCTCAAAGCCCACTCCCCTTCCGCCACCGCATCCACCCTCCCCCTCCCCCACCACCAGCCCTCCCCTCCTCCACCACCTTCCCACTAACATCCCTCCTCCCGCCCCCCGCATACCCCCTGCCCACATCCGCCCCCGAATTGCTAACCACCCTCGCACCCCCCGCCACCTCGCGCGGCAAATCCACATACGTCCCCAGCTCCTTCGTCCTGCTCGCGGCGTTCAGATCGCCGTAGTATCGACCCTTGCCCGCGCCGACAAAGGAGCTCGGGCGCCGGCCTATGCTGGGGCGGTTGGCGTTGCCGGTGCCGGGGGCGAGGGCGCGGTTCGGTTGGGGTTGGTATTGATGGCGGTGGGGGTGGGGCGGGGGCGGGGGCGGAGGTGGGGTTGGGGGGTGCATTTCTAGGGGGTTTAGGGTCGGGGCTTGGGTGGTTGGTGGCTTTTGCTGGTGTTGGTGCTGCTGCTGTGGTGGGGGTGGTTGGTAGGGTCTATAGTCCCGAGTGGCGCGCTGCACTTCCCAGTCCTTGAGCGAGGAGACGGTGCTGAGGGTGCAGGTGGCGTGGGTGTCGGTGGTGGTTGTGGAGAGCACGCTCTCGTCGTGGTCGTGAGGCGTGTTTTCGGTGCCGTGGTACGCGAACCAGTTGTCGTTCAGGAGGGAGATTTTGGACGGTTGGACGACGGATGAAGGGCGAGAGGGAGAGCTGGTGGATGGTGGGAGCCGTGAGCCGTGAGAGTAGATGGAGCCGTGCTTCGAGCGCGTGTATTTCGCTGGTGACTGGTGGATATCGTCCTTTGATACCCGCGCCGAGGGCGTTGACTGGTAGAGTTGGCTTGGGAGATCGATTCGTGACCGGTTGGCTTGGAAGGTTTGGGCGGGGAGACTGTCGGTGGAGTCGGTGCGCGTGTGCATAAACGGGACCTTGCGCGGTGGTGCGATCAGAGGATGGTGGACGGCTGAGCCGCGCTTCGAGTTTGGTGAGGTGGATGCGGTGGTTGCTTGGCTGAAGCGCTTTTCCGAGATGGAGGATTTGTTACGTTTGTGCCGGGAGGTGAGGTTGTCTTCGAGGGGGTTCATGTCCGGTGGGAGTTTTGCGATTTTGCGGAAGATGATGGCGAGATAGAGGGAGAGGAGAAGGGAGACCAGGTGAAAGCCGCCGTTGGTGACAGCGATGAGGAAGGTGGAGAAGATGACCTTGTATGTTGCGCTTTCACCGCCGAAAAGTGTCTGCCATCTGCCTTGCGCATCTTTTGCTTCTGTGTACTCGGCCCGGGACATCAACGCTGTGAAGACGAAGAAGGGAATCAGGCTAGCATCGACGATTGCGGCGAATAACATGTAGCTAGCTGTCGATGCTGGGGTGCGTCCTTTTGAGGATCTAGCAAGGTGGTAAATGGCATAGACAGTATGTACCAGGGCGACTGCCGGCTATGGACACCATATTAGCTAGATAAATTACAGAGGACGCTGATCCATGCTCACTGGTAACCTTATGATCCAGCCCACTGTATCCTGCGTGCCTTTGATACATATGACACAGACCAACATCCCAAGGGCACCAAGGAGAGCGCAAGTTCGAAGAAGGAGTTGAACATATCGGGCATACTTGACCTTCTTCTTCGTGCGCGGGCTCATAGGCTTCACATTCAGGTTGCCATAAGGGACAATGAGATATGAATCGGGATGTCTGTTGATGTTGTTTATAAGAGGTCCCTCTTGTCTCCGTGGACTTCTCGGTGGAGGCGACCAGCTTGCTTGGGTTGCGGCTTTGGGATTGAAGCCTTTCTCGGTAGGACCTATGAAAGAAAACCGCGATGGCGGGTCGTAGAGGAATGGTGGCTCCACACCCATTGTCAACTCGACGTATGCAATTGACAACTAGAGTTGGTTCCTTAATTCAATTGAGGAATGTGACAAGATCTGATGCAGGAACGAGGAAGCCTTCTGTCAAAACCTAGATCCGAGTATCGGTAAATAGAAAGATTATCGCCACAGCAACGGCAATCATCCGATCTCCATTGGTGGCGGTACCATGCGTCATTCTCAATATGAATCCATCAACCCCCTATGCCTTCCTCTGTGGTCGATGCGCCGCAGCGCTTCGAAGAAGTCCTCGACTATCAAGGACATTAGCTGGACCATCGCTGCATCCAAGGAGTCAACGGAGATATAATAGTCATGTCGTTAAAGACGGGCGGCCATTTCGGATGGCAGTCATCGGGTCTGGACCGGCAGGCTTCTATACCGCCTATAAGGTGATGTCGATGATCGAAAATGCGGTGGTGGATATGTACGATCATCTGCCGGTGCCATATGGCTTGGTGAGGTATGGGGTCGCGCCGGACCATCCTGAGGTAAAGGTAGCTGATCCATCTCTCAAACCCTATACCATCAACCTTTTGAAGATATCATCATTTGATCATTCATAGCGGGATGTCGCTGAATCTCTCTTGACATAGAACTGTCAAGACAAATTCACCGAAGTCGCCTCGTCACCACGCTTCAACTTCATCGGCAACATCGACATCGGCAAAGACCTACCGCTGGCCTCTCTCAAACCACACTACGATGCGATCGTATTCACCTACGGCGCGTCCAAGGACAGGCGGCTCGGTATACCCGGGGAAGACGACTTAGACGGAATCTACTCTGCGCGCGCCTTCGTAGGCTGGTACAACGGACTGCCCGAGTACGCGGATCTCAAACCCAGACTAGACGCAGGAGAAGAGGCAGTCATCATCGGACAGGGAAACGTGGCGCTAGACGTTGCGCGAACCCTCCTAACCGACATCGACGTATTGCGCAAGACGGACATGACAGAGTACGCGCTCGAATCCCTCTCCCGAAGCCGGGTCAAGCGAGTACGGGTTGTCGGCCGACGAGGACCAATGCAGGTGCGACCTCCCCCCCCCCAACAAACGCACCGGCAACATCCCAGCTAACCCGCGCAAACATCCACCCCCAGGGCGCATTCACGATCAAAGAAATCCGCGAACTCCTCACCCTCCCCTCCGTCTCCTTCGACCCCATCCCCCCCTCCCTCCTGCCCCCCAACCCAAGCACCCTCCCCCGCCCCGCCAAACGCATCGTCCAGCTCCTCTCCGCCGGCTCCCCCACCCGCCCCTCACCGTCCACGAAATCCTGGTCCCTCGACTTCCTCCTCGCCCCCACGTCCTTCGACCCCGCCCCGACCCCCACCCACGGGTCACGCACCCTCGCCTCCATCACCCTCGCCCCCACCGCCCTGCAAGGCCCAGACCCCTTCGCCCCCTCCGCCCCCGTCGCCCTCCGCCGTCCCGGCCAACTCACCATCTTCCCCGCCGCCCTCGCCTTTCGCAGCATAGGTTACCAGTCCACCCCCCTCCCCGGCATGGCCGCCCTCGGCATCCCCTTCGACGCCACGCGCGGCATCATCCCCAACGACCGCGCCGGGCGCATCCTCAGCCTGCCCGCGGGCCCAGGCGAGCAAGGTGCCGTGCATTTGCCGGGGTTGTATTGTGCCGGGTGGGTCAAGCGCGGGCCGACGGGGGTTATTGCCAGTACTATGCTTGATGCGTTCGCGACGGCGGAGGCGATAGCCGGGGATTGGGAAGGGGGAGCGATGTTTTTGGGGGGTGGTGATGGGGAGAGGAGGACGGGGTGGGAAGGGGTGAGGGGGGAGGCGGAGGAGAGGGGGTTGAGGCGGGTGAGTTGGGGGGATTGGGAGAGGATCGATCGGGCGGAGAGGGAGCGGGGAAGGAGGAGGGGGAAGGAGAGGGAGAAGTTTGTGAGCGTGGCGGAGATGTTGGGCGTGTTGGATTAGGGGGTGGGTGTGATGTCGCGGGGTTCGAGTACAAACCGGGTTCTGTATATGAAGAATGAATAGAATATGTAGATTTCCGAGCTTCTCTATATATAGTAACTCCCCACTATAAACCCCCATCACCGATACAACAACCCCTCCACCATCTCCGCAATCGCCAACGAGCTCGTCAACCCCGGACTCTCGATCCCCAAACAATTCACAAACCCCTCGAACCCCTCCTCCCTCTGAATCACAAAATCCACAAACCCTCTCCCCGTCACCACCGCACTAGCCCTCCCCAGCTTCGGCCGAATCCCGCAGTAATCCAGATCAACAGCCTCATCCCTCACACCAGGGAGGTACTTCCTAATCTCGACGAGCGCCTCAGCCAGACGCGCAGGGTTCGGTTTCAAGTCCGTCGGATCGTCGACGAACTCGACGTCGGGCCCGAAGCGCACGCGGCCGGCCATGTCGAGGGTCAGGTGGGTGCCGAGGCCGGCGTGGCCGGGGCTGGGGGCCGGGTAGACGAGGGTGGTGGGCCGCGGGTGGGCGGCGGCGTAGGAGAAGTAGGAGCCCTTGGCGAAGTAAGGGGTGCGGTGGCGGGATGGCGGGAGGAGGAGGTTGCTGATGGCGCAGGCAGCGAGGCCGGCGCTGTTGATGAGGGTTTCGGCGGTGAAGGAGTCGTCATCTTCGCCGTCGCCGGAGCTGGAGCCGGAGGAGGAGGAGGAGGAGGGGTTGGCGGTGAAGATGCGGTAGCCGGCGTGGCCGCGGTCAAGAGCCTCGATGCGGGTGACGGGGGCGTGGAAGGCGGTGTCGCCGCCGCGGTCGGCGAAGGAGCCGTGCAGGTGGCTCATCAGGGCGTGGCTGTCGACGATGCCGGTCGTGGCGCTCTCGAGGATGCCCGCGTCGGCTTTGACGGCGGGTTCGCGGTCTTTGCCCTCCTGGGGCGAGACGAAGCGGGTGGGGACGCCGATGGAGGTGGCGAAGTCGTGCACCTTGATGCATTCTTCCCATTGCGCGGCGTCTTGGGCGACGATCCATTTCTTGGTGCGGCGGTGCGGGATGTGGTGTTTGGCGCAGAGGTCGTACAGCATGTGCCGGCCCTGGATGCAGAGTTTGGTCTTGAGGCTGTCGCGGCCGTAGTAGAGCCCGGCGTGGATGACCTGTGTAGCGCCGTGGTATGTGAGTGCGGTCCTTGCTGAGGTGCAGGGCGATTGCAGGCGCCTACTTCCGAGTTCCTACTGCTGGTCTCCGTCCCCACCGCGCCATGTTTCTCCACGAGAACGGTCGAGGTGCCATCTCGAGCCGCCAATTGCCTGACAATCGCGAGACCAACGACGCCGGCGCCTATCACCTTCGAGGACCAGAATCATCAACCATTACTTCCCGCGGACCGGAGGCTTGGTCGCTTACCGCATGGGTAAAGTCGGCATGTTGAGGGACACTTGTCGAGAACGATCTTTGTGCACTGGTTGCTGGATTTCTTAGTGCTCGAACAAGCATCGCCAGCCAGGCAACTGTCGAATACGAAGAATCAACGCTGTCGATGAATGATGGAAGATGCACGAGGACCAAAAAGCATGGGCCGCATTGACGTCTAGGCTTGTAGCGGCTGAAGATAAGCTTCAGATAAGGCTCTCGTTTCATCTACGGGTAAAAGACTCCGCTGGTCCATGCGACTGCATAAAAGACTTGGATGGTAGTCAGCCCATAAAAAAGACTCAGATAGACTCAACACTGAGTGCTAATCTGAATAGTCTTTGTGTTTTAGAATGTGTCGACACATCAAAATGTAAATAAACATTAGGATAGTAAACAAACAAACAAACAAACAATAGATATTCACATATTTAAATTGCTTCTATTTATTAATTATGTGATCTACAGCATGTAGAGACATTATGCTTTATCTGATGACATGTGCTGCAGTGATGAACTGCATTTTTCAGTCTTAAATTTTCACTGACATTCTTCAAATCATTCTGATGCAGTTCACACAGAGCACACATATTCTCTGTCTGAATTTGTTTCTTCTTAGATCTTTTGTGAGGCACACAAGTGTGTGGATGACGGCAAGATTGAAATGCATCAAATGATGAATGTAAACATCAAATGCTTGATGACAGTGATGTGTTTACTATAGACAAAGAATTAGTGCTGAAGTAAAGTCTATCTGAGTCTTTTTTACGGGCCGACTACCATCTGAGTCTTTTATGCAGTCACATGGACCAGCGGAGTCTTTTACCCTTCATCTACTCGATCATGTCCACAACCGTTTTCAACAGCAGGCACGTCATTTAGTCTACTCAACACTTCAGTGAAAGATTTATGGTTCTTTAAGTCTCTTCGATTGAGATTGGTTATCAGCTGATAGGATCCGAATGTTCAGAATATATGGACAGTGAATGATCTCTGAAACAAGAGCTAATCAAGACAAGGCAAGCAGCTAGAGACGCTGTACGATGTGATCTCATGCTGAAACCGCCCATGTGAATGGGGGCTTCCCGAAGCGCCAATAGCATCACGTCGTGAGCGTCCATGAAAGTAAGGACGTACCCACAGTCTGGATAATCAAGAGCAAAGAGCCACGGCCTGCTCGCTTGACGGCCGATGGAAGTCTGGGAAGCCGATCTGAACTCCATTACCATGCAGGTGCGACCCCTCGTACAGTGAAGAAATCCATAGAACAAGGAAAGTCTTTCGTTGTGACTGGTGGGGTCATGACGCCGATCCAATGGCTACGGTAGTTCGGCAGCGTCGCAAGGCCAACAGTGAGCTGTATCGTGTACTGTCCTCCTTCCTCCTCAATCCTCTTTCGGACCACTGCTGTCCATCGCACTTGCGCTCTGCGCCGTTGGCGTGGTGGCCGAATCCGCCTCCATTGGAGGAGCGGTCAGATGCGAAGCGGTTGCGGGGGAATTAGCCGGGGCGGCATTAAGTTCGTTGACCTGTCTCTCTGTTCGGACGCGTGGTCTCAGTCTCAGTTCTCTTTACCATCGAATCTGCGAGAAAGACACCCACCCAGTTCTCGAATCCGCATCCTGAGCATCAGGTTTTCGCGCGTCAACATCTGCGTCTCTGCTTGGTAAAAGGCGCTCTCGTCTCGACTGCCTTGACTGCTGCCGCCACCAGACAATAGCCATTCGTTACTTTCCCCATGCAATCCTGCGGACAAGGGAAGCAGAGCCGGTGACGTGGTCCGACTGGAATGTCTTGAGCGTCTGGAATTGTGCCGAGATAGGTCAAGTGAGCCACGCGGTCCCGGCGAGCGAGGCCGGGGGTTGATGACGGAAGTGGGTAGGGGTACCGAAACGTTGGGGAAGGAAAACGAGCGCTCGGATGTGGGGGTCGAATCGTCGACCGCAGCAGTACTGGTAGCCGGAAGCGCACCGGTCGATTGTTGGATTTGCTGGAGTTGCGCTTGCTGCGTGCGGATCATCTGGAGAAGTCGGTTCTGTGATTTGGAAGTTTCAGTAACGATATGCCTGCCTGTCAATAGCACTTATCCACTCAAGACGTACCACTTGAGCTTCTTGCTCCTGCTCGAGCTCCTGATGTATCTCGCCTAAGCTCGGTGCATGCTGGTGATGCGGATCACCTGTGCCTATCATGGGCGATCCACCGATGCTGTGCGGGCTTGAGGTGCTGAACGAGTGACCTATTGAAGACCTATGATCACTGCTTTGTAATTCTCCCGGCCCCGGCAAGCTGGGATCGTTGAGGTTGAGGTTCATCATGACGATAGACCTTCGACGTTCATTCCGGACTGCTTGGGTCGAGCCACGGTTTCGGTTGGAGCTGGTGGATGAACGACGCGAATCTTGGTTCTGAATACCAGCGTTGATGGTCGCAGCAGCCGCGAGAGATACCGAGGAAGAGCGAGGAGATGGTGAGGGCGTCTGATGGCGCAAGCTCTCGGGGTTGGTATGATAGACGCGCGATTGAAGTGGTGAACCAGAGGGTGAATGGGAGGGAGGGAGGGAGTTGAGATCTGGCGCCATGCTGGCTGAGAGGTGTGTTTATTAGTACAGGTACGAGAGAAGAGAGTGGAATCAAGCAGAAGGAAGTTACGGTTACCCCTGCGTAGACTCTTAGAGGTCAATCCGTATGAGTAAGGTGATAAGCTTTGTGTATTGCGATTGAGGTAGGAGGTACCGTACTGTAACGTAATCGCCACCCAGTCAAGCCAGCCACCCAGTCAAGCCACCTCGCTGTCACTTAATTAATTCTTGTCAAAACACCTTGAATTATTGAGATTATCATCCTCCTAGACTAACTACATGAAAACTGAATTATTCATAAACATTTTCTTTCAGATCAGCTTCACAAATTCAATTTTGTCTCTTAATGCATGATATTTAACTGTTTTATCAATCAGTTTCTTCATCTTCTTCTCTGTCTTCTGCATCATAACTTTATTTTTGTTGACAATAAAAACTTAAACATTTTCAACACTCTTTTATGACTACTTCTTTTACTGTTACTTCTGCTTATTAAACAACTTTTAATTAGTTTACTATAAAACTGTTCTATTTATCACAGCTGTCAGAGCTGTGTCTTTTAGATTTAAGATACATATATGTAATGATGATGTTATATTTATTATAATTTCATTCATAAACTGATTAATTCAGATTGCTGTACTAAATGTGACAGCAATGTTGACTTGAACTTCATTGAAATTTGTAAAGAAGATATAGAGTGAGATCTTTAATCAAGATAATTTTAAAATAATAATGAAAAAATTAAATAAAATAAAATCTATATTTTATTATGCATTCAGAATGTTCTAAGTCATGATTGCTGTCAATTTAGTTTTCTGATAATAATGTAGAAAATTTAGCTTATTGATATTGATGATTTCATAATATAAATAAGTATAAATATACTTTTTATAAATCTTGCTCAATGACTCAAAGACTTTAACATTTAATGATTGCAGCAAATAAATTGAATATAAAGAAAGACATAAAATCACAATGCTGTAATTACAGCAGTACTAAATAAAGTCAGTAAAGATATGATTTTTATAATTATTCAATATTAATAATTGATGAGTGTCTTAAATCTAAATTTTAATGTGTAAATTAAAGATCTTAAGTCACTGAAGCTTTATTGCATTAATAGTTCAGTTATTGTCACTGATTTATAGAATAGTTTAATCATTCTTAATAGAATTTAATTATATTTGCTGTATCAGCTTATTCTTGAAAATGAAGTAGAATAAAAGAGTAATGTTATTGAATGATATATACTTAATGAGAAACACTCAATTTTAATTATCAATTTAAATACTGAAAGCTTATATTTCTATGCATTATATTAAAACTTTAAAGCTGTCTATAATGTTCATTGCAAATCTTTTTTCATTTATGTTATATATATCTGACTTCAAAATATCATGCTGAATTCACATAAAGTTGTATAAATCAAATTATTTTTAAATGATTTTAAGATTCTTGACATTCTTTTAATTTTAATTAAAATTGCAGCTATACTGTGTCTTAAAGTCTGAATGTCAACACAGAAAACTTTTATATTAATGTTGTTTTAAAGAATTTAGATCATCTTTAATCATTATTAAATACTTTATTATAAATTTTAGTTATTTAATTCATGAAGATCATTCTTAAGCTGTCATAATATTAATTTATTAAATTAAAGCATTCTTCTCATGCATTAACAGCTGTTGTTAATCTGTCTAAAAGATCTTTATTGATTGTCTTTTTATTTAATGAATTTATAAAGTAAATCAAAATAAATTATAGATTTAAGCAATTTTGCAAAGAAAAACTGATGAATCATTGTTTAAATCAGTTAAAGCAAGATTATATTGTGTAAAAATATCAGAAATTGATTTAATTGATTTATCTGAGATCATTATGAATGTGTGATGACAATGAGATGAACAACAATGTTAATGAGAATGTTTGTGACTAATGAGATAACTTGACTGAGTGGCTGGCTTGACTAAGTGGTGAAGATGTTAATGTTTATTTACATTTTGATGTGTTAATGCATTCTAAGACACAAAGACTATTCAGGTTAGCACTTAGTGTTGAGTCTATCTGAGTCTTTTTTATAAGCTGACTATTATCTGAGTCTTTTATGCAGTTACATGAACCAGTGAAGTCTTTTACTCTGCATAATATCATGCATTCATAGGTGAGAATTGTGTCAGACATAAGATAGAGCACTGTGAATTAATCTGTAGAAAGTTGTCTCTATTTGTTTACACTATATAGAGTATATATAGAAAATGATGACTAAGACATAAATAGAGACACTTAATAAGAGATAAGTAAGCAATGATATTACATTCTTTTCTACTGCATAGTCACAACAGTTCACTAATATAAGTGCAAAGATTTGCTTAACATTCTGTAAAATTTCTGTCTGCAGTTTGCATTCACATTGTGTTATCTCACTTCATGTTGCTATTGTCATCTAAAAGCAACTAGAAATGCAAGTTGTTGTTGTTATGATGATGAGGTGAATTATTCACTGTTTACATTATCTGTCTATATCATTGATTACAACTTCTCAAAAAAAATTCTTTTTTTCTTTCTTTAGTTTTCAACCACACTTCAACTTTTGACTGCTACTTCATTAACTTATTAATTTTTTATTTGCTCTATCATCATGTGAGCTTTTATGATATGTTCACAGTGTGTTGCTAATGTTTCATAAATCATCTCTTGAGATCTGTGTTTCACATTGTGCTGCTGTCACTTTGTTGTCAGATACAGATAACAATAACTCAAATTAAAAGAAGTCTGCTTCTAATTGTGCTCACAAGACTACTAATCATTCTTGTTTTGAGAAAAGCTTGCAAAACTCTTCTCTCAGTATGTTGTCATCTTGATTTTAATTTGAAGACTAACAATACATAAAGTTAATTAAGTATTCTACTTCTAATACTGCTTTCTCTTCTCTCTCTAATGAGTCAACTATTAATTAGCTTAACTTCTTGTTGCTTAATGTTCTGACTAATCTGTCATTAAAGAGTTAACTTAGAGTTAAGCTTGAGATGTTGTCAATAATTTGACAGTTAATTCTATGCATTAATATAAATCTAAATTGTTTTTGTGCTCACTGAACATATTGTGAAGCTGCTGTCACTTACATTCATAAGAAACATGAGCTGACTGTCTGCAACAACTATGTGCATAAAGATAGACTGTTTATAATGTGTATTCAGGCTGAGTTCAATGACTGTTATCTTCTCTGCAGTTTGTGTACAAACTGTCATTGAGATGCACAGAGTATTTAGTGCAGCTTTTATAAATATAAATCTATACTAGTATGATGACTAATTATTATTCTAAATTGTGCAGAGTTCAAATTCTCTTTATCTGTTGACTCAGCAACTTCTCATTGTTGTTATGTTGTTGCTCTGTTTGCTGCTCTCATCATCATCATCAGCAACATTACATTTCTCACTGACTATAATTACTTGTCAGCAGAGAATGTTTCAAGCACTGTAAATAAGTTAAAGATGACTGCTGAGATTCTTTGTTGTTGAGCTGAAAAACTTAATGTTGATGTATTTGTTGCTTTGCTTGCATCATTATCTCATCTGTGTCAGTTGCATTCTTGCTCATCATTACATCATTGCAGTGAACAGTAGTTTTGCTTTGAATACAGTTTATACTCAGCTCATAACTTTTTTTTTTTTTTTTTTTTAATAGATAGATAGTTAATGAAATTGCTTTGCTTCTGATACTATCATCTTCTAATCTATAAGAATCTTTTTCTTGAGCCTTTTACATAGATTATATAAGCTCATATTTCTTTCACAGATCATCATCAGATCACTGTCAATTCTTATTGAAGTTAAGACTTTTTGACCTTTCTTTTCAGCTTTACTACTTGTTCACTTTGAATTTAACTCATTGTGTTGTTGTCACAAGTCTTTATCAAATCATTTTTAATCATCTGATTTTTTCTCAGTACTATATGATGTCAAGACTTTCACTTCTTCTTAGTTATGTCTCTTTTCTGTCATGAATGTTGAAGTCAAGTCATCAGTATTTCTTCAGCTTTCAATAGTCTTCTGTGATGCATTCATTACATCACTCACTTTAGTTAAGATCAGTTCAGAAGAAGCAACACTTCAGTGTGCTTTTGAAACATTCTGTAATGAGAATACAGATGAGTTTACTCATTCATAATGTTTTTATATCTTACAAATTGTCTTCTAAGAAAGATCTTCTTTCTTCTTTACTAAGAGCTTATGTAGCTCTTTCTTTTGCCTGTGATCTCATTTGACTCAAGATATGGTTGAGAGTTCTTCATAGAAAGACAATGATAACTCTTTCTGTTTAAGAATCTCATCAACTTTGAGACTTAATTGCTGCACAGATAATTTAGCTTGTTTCAGACTGCTTTGCAGCTCTGAATTAGCTCAAAATTCATTGACATCAAAGATATGTGCTTTCACAAGCTAATTATTATGAATTAAATTTCATAGAACATGTTCTGTGAGCATTTTTAATGCATAAGTTTCTAATGAATGAGTTTTTAATATCTTATAAGACTCAAATCATTTAGCTTTAAACTTCTGAGACTCTTCATTTCATATAAGCACTCAGTCTTCTTTCTTTATAGTGCTTAACTGCACTGTTTCATCACAAATTGTTTTTGATTCAATAATCTTTCATAAAAGAATTTTGTTAACAATTGCTTGAACTGTCTGTATCTGCTTAACCTGTTTTAACTGATCTTCAAAGTCAGTTTCTCTCAGCAGTTAAGAGTTGTTTAAGTTGCCTGATAGTTGTGAATTTATCTCATACAGTAGATAGAATGAGCTCTGTTTAGTTGTACTATGAACTCAGATTTGAGCTGCAAAAAGTACTTGTGATAAGTATTTGTCTCATAATTGAGTTAATTTACTCATAAGATATTTTGTAAGCATAAAGCTCAATGTTTCATTTAGATTTTCTATCTTTTCATTTGTGCAGAAATAATAGAGAGTCATTGTTCTATGCTGAGTTCTGAGCTTTTTCAAATAGTAAATCACAATATAACTGAGAAAGTTTGTACTGTTATCAAATAGTAACTCTCTTGATGAATCATAATTCATAAAGATTTCATCATACAGAAAATCTGTAACTGTTACTTTTATTGCATTCAGAACAGCTTTAGTCACAGATCAGCCTGTAACATAGTTAATTGTCATTATAATTCAGCAGTTTTCTCAAGGCATTCAAGATAGTATGTTTATCATGTTGATTTCTTATCTTTTAAACAGTAATAGATTCTTACAAGCTAAATATGAATGTTCTTTAATCTCTTAATGTTTTTAAGGTTGTTGAGCAACTTAACAGTTAAGACAATGCTTTGTAAACAATTTGATATTCTGCAATAGTTTATGTCATCAAGCTCAAAGTTAAATGACTTTTAGCAGTTCTAATGCTTCTAGATGTCTGTATTTAATGTACATATGTTTTAAAAAGTCTGCACAATACTAAAACTGTAGAAATGACACTTTGCTGTTGTTTCACTTTCAAATCAAATATGAGTCATTCAATTTTAAATTGTAACACAGTCAAAATTGATCTGTCACATCATTTTTACACATATGCTTACAAAGCAGTGACTTTTCAGATTCTGTATCATCTTTCAGATACAGTATCATTGCTTTCTCTCATTTTACATCATCTAGCTCTTACAGAGCACCTAAGAACACTTTATTTGCTGAGTCTTTCTCTATAAAATTGAGTTAATAACTGATCAAATCTAATACAACAGCCTAAGCTTCAGATCAATATTAAATGTCAAGATCATACTGCTGAAATTCATTGATTCATTAAGCTAGTCATTTAGATGAGTGCAGTGTATTCTTTAAATATTGTAGGCCTTTGTGATTCATAATGATAGTTGTAGTATAATCATTTTCAATATAGTACTGTCAAGTTCAAAGTGCATGCTTAATGATCAATAACTTCTTTTTATAAACAGAATAATTGAGCTCTGCATCTTGTAATTTTTAATCATCATAGATAACTAAATGACATTTCTCATCCATTTCATTCTGCATCAGAGCACAGTCAATTGCCTATTTGAAAGTGTTTATTTTGATAGTAAATGGTTTGTGTATAGCTACTTGAATAAGTATAGATTTGAATGTAAGTGCATTCTTAAGTTGTTGAAAGGCACTGTCACATAGTGCATTTCAGACAATGAATTAATTCTTCTTTATACACAACTCAATGTCATTCTTCTTAAGCAAATTCAATAATGATGCTGTGATTCATGCAAATCCTTGTATGAATCATCAATAGTACAAAGTCAGTTCAAGAAACTGTCATATGTAATGTGCTGTCTTTGAGGCAGGCCAATTCTTAATGACTGATATCTTGACAGAGGTCAGCCATAGTGTGTCTTGTCTCACAATATATTTACAAAACTCAAGAATTTTCATCTCAACAGTGCACTTGCTAGACTTAGCATATAGCTTATGTTTCTTTAAGATACTGAGAATGATTCACAAGTGTTTCTAATGATTCAAAATTGAGTTGAAAAAGATCAGTATGTTATTGAGATATATTAGACAGAATTTGTCAAGTAAGTTCTGTAATATAGAGTTCATCATTGACTGAAATGTTGTCAGAGCATTGCATAGTTCAAAGAACATAACTGTGAACTTATATTTGCTGTAATGAGTGTTGAAGGCAGTCTTTTTCATATTGTTTTTGATTACATGAACTTGATAATAGCTCAAAGTGAGATTAAGCTTGATTAGATATCAGGCTTTGCCAATTCAATCTAGACATTTCTGAATTTGAGAAAGTGAATATTCATTCTTAACAGTAATGTTGTTTAACACTCTGTAATCAATACACATTCATCATGTACTCTTCTTCTTTTTAACAAACTGAATCAGAAAGCCTCATGAGTTTACAGACTCACAAATCAGATCTTTATTCATTAATTTTGTTATCTGTTTAGTCTGTTTGTTTAGCTGTAGCTGTGACAGGAAATAAGCATTTATGTTGACAGACTTAATGTTACTGATGTTAATGCTATGTTTGAACATCTGTTTAGATGATAGTTTGTCTGATAAAGTTAATCTAAATATGAATTGAAACTCTTCAATAACAACTCATAGTCATTCATTCATAATAACTAACAGTTCAGCTTCTGACTTCTTTGAGTTCTGTTGAATTACTAGTAAGTGTCTGACAGTTCTGTGATTTTAAAGTGTCTTCATAGTTACACACTCTTCAATCACATTTAATGTTGACTCATTTACAGCTTGTTGTCACTTTTTCAGAAACAGATAATGATGTTTTTGTTGTTAGTTCTGAATTGTCATACAGCTCATAGCTCAATTGATCTGAGAATTAGTGACTTTCAGTTAAATTAATCTCAGAATAAGATTATGTTCTTAAAGATTCACAATTCATGCTTTTAATTGTTGTTAAAAGCTATTTATCTTGAGGTAAAAGATCAGCTTTGCAGTTGATCAAATGGCCTACCTGTTTAACAAGAATATCTTAAGTGATTTGGTTTCATATTGACTATTAATCAACATTTAATTAATAACTGTTGAGAAGACATATATTTGATCTGTATCTGAATCAACTAATACTTTCACATTTATCTTGTTCAGTTTGCCTCAAATGCAGTCTGCAAGAATATATGCATTTGAATTGAGAACATTGATTTAACTGAAGATCATACTTAATAGTAAGAATTTTAAGTCATTCAGTGTGAATGCTTCACTCAAGTCATTATTGAGTTGAATAGAAGCTTCTGTTAACTTGTTCACAAACACTTCTATATTCATAAACAACTTTAGTTTTTCAAATCATTCAAATCAACTTCAACAATCTTTGACTTCTTCTTGTCTTTACTCTTTCTCTTATTCTTATTCTTGCTCTTATCTTTGCTCTTATCTTTATTCTTATCAATGTCCTTGTTGTCTCAGCAGTCTTTAGCTATATGCAAGAACTTTTTACAGTGAAAGTACACTTTATTCTTCTTACATCAGATTCAATAAGCTTCTGTATCTGACTTGTTTAATTTAGATATAATTGATCTCTCACAGCTTTGAGATTGATCTTGAGAATTAATTAATGAGTTGTTACAGTTTGAATTTAAGTCATTAAAGACATTAAGATAACTCTTGTTATGTGTTTCTTAAAGACTTTGTTCAATTCAATTGACTCATCAAACTAGCTTATTAAGAGTAGTTGCTTCAGTCTCTGAATACTTTCAGAGTTTAAATTAAATCTTTTACTTTAAACTTTAAGTGAACTGTTGATTCTGTTCATATTTGACTGATATAGACTGAAGAAGTTGTACAATCTTTATAAACTTCACTTTATATTGTTGAATTGATTTCATTTGTTTCAGTGCCTCATAACAGCAATGTTGATGTTTCATTTCATTAATGTTTTCAAAGATCAGTAGAAATGCTAGAAAGAAGTTGTTCATATTTTGAGATTTAATATTTAATGAATCTTCTTTGACTTAAAGTCATTCTTCTTTTTGAAGTCACCATACTTTGACAGTATCTTTTAAATAACTAATCATAACAGTAATCTTCACTTCATCATTCAGAAGTCAATTTGTCAATGTTTTGTAGAATTGAAAGTAAGCTTTCATTTTGAGAATTTATATCTCTGTAGTGTTCACTTTTCAACTATTCTTATAAATAGATGATGTCTTCATCTTCAGAGAATCCTTGAACATCACTGCAGAGAGAGACACTATTACATTAGATATTTCTTAAATTTCTGAAGCTGCATTAGATAGAGATGTGGCCTCAGACATGAAGGTCAGTTAATTAGCATAAATATTTCTTAATTAAGTCTGAAGAAATGCAATTTAACTTATCATTATCTTGTAATTAACTCAAGAAGCTGTTTCTGACACTGATGGCTGACTAATGATAGTGAGTTTGTTCATCATCATAGAAATAGAGTTGAGCTTCATACTGAGAGATTGTAAATGATTGAAGACATTAACTAACAAATCAATTCTGATTTGATTTGAATCACTGTTGAACATGTCATAATATAAGAAAGATAGAACTTTTCTTTATACAATACAGCATAAGAACTCATCTCTTTATTCTGTAGTCTCAATGCTGAAGTAGTGATGAGCACTGAAGAGAAGATGAACATGTAGTTTATGCATTATTGCATTGAAACTTTTACAATTAAAACACAAATTAAATCAGCTCAGGTCAAAGCTTAAGCTTCAGAGCTGTTTGAAAGTGTGCTTTAAATCTTTGATGCTATTAGATGTGAATTGATCTGTAGAAAGTTGTCTCTATTTGTTTACACTATGTAGAGTATATATAGGAAATGATGACTAAGACATAAATAGGGGCGCTTAGTAAGAGATGAGTAAGCAATGATATCACAGCACTTCGCATACCTGTCATGTGTCATAGATCTAGCGATGCGAACTGAATACACAAGGGCAAGAAATCGCGCAAGAGCATGGCGAAGACAGGCAGAGCCAGCGCTCGATTTAGAAGTCCAAGCAAGGGAAGCAGCGAAAATGTACCATGGTGCAATTCGAAACC
>JAABUY010000144.1_pt1 | contig 148801 bp, 154 predicted proteins | sample 5560271 | NCBI WGS metagenome assembly JAABUY01 (sample SAMN10711886, study PRJNA513374) | rock metagenome | isolation source: Antarctica rocks | place: Antarctica: Victoria Land, University Valley
TTTTATGCAAACTATTTGTTTATTGTGATTTTAACATCAAAACACTGAATTTGAGTGTGATTTTCAAAAAAAAGTTGCAAAAAGTTCTGAGCAAACTGAGGAGCCAACATTCTAGGAATTGCTGTAGGTACTTTCTTAGCAAAGGTTTTGCGACATCGCGAATGGTCCGGCTATTGCCTCGCAACGCTGCGGTAGATCAGGGGTACCTGACCTATATGGTTGCAGCCGAGGTAAAGGGGTATTGCCGTATATCCATGTTTCTTCATGAGAGACTAGTTTCGACAGAATGTGGATCTTATAGTCTCATAATCTTATGTTCTCTGTTCACGGAGAGCCTAGCCTGACGTGGCAGATCAATTGAAGTTGTCCATAGGAAAATTGTCCGTCCGTAAGTTAGGAAGAATGGGGTAAACTTCGTACCTGACTATCCCTTAGTCATCATCATCCCGCTGCCAAACCTAATCTAGCCATCCTCAATTTCCCTGACACGCTCGCTTTCCACTTCTCCTTCGGCCGCTCATCTTCAATATCGCCATCCCAGAATCCATCCCATCTCGTGCACTTAGAGGTTGATGATTGAGGATTGAGGATTTAGGATTGACATTCACTATTTGACGGGATCACCACATTCATTTTTGGCTCAGGGTTCCTTGAGTGTCACGTTCGCTAGTCCTTTCACAGCTGTGGTGATTACCTCACGGGAAGAAGGGGGTTTGTCAAATCCAAATCGACGACTTCTTCAATCATCTCGTCGGACTACCTACACATTCACTTCAGTGCAAGAACCTCGTTGCCACCTACTCTCGTTATTCTTACGATCATTCAGCGACTTTGAACTTTGATGGAAGGAATGGTGTGGAGGATCTGAAATATCGAAGATTTGAGAAGCGCTCACCTTTTGCATTCGAGTCGGTTTCCGTGGAACTCGACATTCAAACCTACACATCGGTCACCGGGGTCGACCACCAACAATCCTTCACACTGGCGCAACCAGATTGACGTGTGCTTCAACAGTCATTATAGCAGGGCAAACAAAGGTCTTCACTCGTTGGGCCTTTGATCGACGTCACAACATCTTGCAGTCCCCTTGGATAAGGTGCGTAAGGTCTCACATAGAGTACCTACCCACTGCCGAAGCTGGCAGCTCTAGGGTGAAGACGCTGTATAGCAGATGCTGACTAAATCAAACATAGAACGTTCACACCTTTCACTTTGACAGCGTCACCACATCCACGCGAATTTAGTCCCTCTTTGGGCGAACATTACCACGATGAACTCCATACGCTCTCTCACCTTTACGGTGCTATCCTTTGCTGTGGTATGCACTCGTGCTCAGCTCATTCCCATGACACCTGAAGGCTGTTTCTCGTCTTCGGCGTCGATGCAGGATCTGGGTGGATACATGTATCAGTCCATGGGTTATTGCCAGAAGCAATGTGCCCAACTCGGGAAGGCGGTCATGGCTACTACAGCGGGCTCGAACTGTTGGTGCGGCGATGTGCTTCCAGCGGCGATCAGCAAAGTTGCGGACGAGAAATGCGACAGTCCTTGTAACGGATACCCTCAGTCAAAATGTACGTCGAGAACTTCAGCAGTGGGAATACAGTCAAGACTAATTTTGTTACAGGTGGTGGTTCAAACACTTGGTTGGTAGCATTGACAGGTCTCAAGAACAACGTACCCAATGCAGACGGCTCAAGTTCAAGCATATCTCCCACCTCCTCACCAATAACAACCACGACACCGCCCCCCGCAACCTTCGCAATTCCCGCAAGTCCCGCAATGACCGAAGCGCCTTCGGTTGTTACAATGGGTGGTGCGACTATAATTGTCACAGCGACCAATCAAGCCGCTGCGCCAGCAACCGTCACTGCTACGGCCAAGGGTTCGAGTTCGAAAGGACCTAACACGGCCGGCATCGCAGCAGGCGTGGTTGTCAGTGTGCTTGCCATTTCCGCCATCCTTGGTGGGGTGTGGTTCTTCCTCCGTTCACGGAGACGACGGTCTGTGGAGGAGGAGTATCGCCGAAACGCTGCCATCAACAACTTCACCGGAAGTAGCAAGCCGGGCAGTGAACCATCACTGTCTGACTCGCGACTCGAGCCTTCGGTCATGATGCAGAGGCGGATGAGTGATGGTAGTATTGCAGATAACCATGATTACTCTCGAAGGATCCTCAAGGTATGCCCGTTTCTTCGAAGAACTTTAATACATACAGCGTTGACATGGTTCCAGGTCACAAACCCGGATGGCACATGATTGCAGACACCAGCAGTAACGACAACGACTTTCATCACGTCCATCAGCTTCCCTCCGTCATCTGATATCTTAGCGGTCCTTTCCCCTCTTCGAACAGCTGCCTCTCATCCCTCGTCCACGGTGTACGCGGTGTCCGGGGTCTTGTCTTGTAAACGGCGCAATTACACACCATGATGAGGATACGAAGTCAGTCTCCATCTTCCACCCGACTGCGCCAGGAAGTCGAGGTATGCAAGCGGACAGACTTTGGGCTCGCCATCTGCCCCGTTCTATCATCACCCCACAAGAACCGCTATTCGAATCACTCAGCGCTCTCTGTTCCCTTTCTGTACACTGCTGTTATAGCCATGAGAATCGGGCACGGGTATCTCTCTTTATAGTCCATGGTCTTTTCTCGCCTCCTCCCTCACCCTCAAACGCACCCTCTACATCTCTCCGATCACGGTTCTCTCCTGTAATACCATGAGCACTCAGTTGTATGGAAAGCGTACGAAGATAGTGTTTCCACGGTCTACGTTTTGTGAGATTAGATGTCGCAATAGACGCCGAAAGAGCAATCAACTAGACACACACTCTATCTACCCCAATGTTACAATGTGATTTCCATGATAATATTCACGTATGCGTTCTACACGAATCGCAAGCCAGCCGTTCCTGAGGCTTCGTACGTCGTGAGCCCTAAGTCAACCAACCGAGAAGCAAATTCGATATGTTGACAGATAGGGCTGGCTATGTTTGTGTGTAGAGAAGATACTTAAAGCCAGTAATACAGAGCAGTCTTCTCAGCCACGGCTCTCTCCCACCCGTGCCGAGGCACGGAATTTTCAATCGTTAAGAGACTCCCATGAATGACTACCTAAGTAGATACCTCCGGTACTCTTTGGGAGCGTAACAAGGATAGTCATCACGTAGGTACGGCAACGACGATAAGAACATGTCCTGACCACTAGCCAAGGCGCACTTCTCCACAAAGATCCCATGATCTACACAGCACCCGCCTTCTCCAGTAAGGATACTCACAGCTCCCGCCGCCCTTCCTCGGCGGCGGTGCGAGTGGATCGAGATAAAAAATATCTGCTGGAGACGACGTGTAAGAGTCGCTGCGGAGATCTATCATGGCGCTGTCTGTGTGCTCTCGGTCTTGTCAGTTTGACTGGCGTTACCTCCGCCCTGCCGCCATCTGTAGCCATGCGGGATTCGGTCGTATCTCATCAACTTTCTGGGGCCGTCTATATGCAGTTTGTCATCTGTCGGAAGCGTGGAGTTCAATCGATCAGGAGTTCGTCTCCGATGGCCGAGTAGAGTAGGAAGGATGGGTTTCTATCGTTATCGAAAACGTGCCATCTTTTCGGTGCGTGGCAGGCGTATGGGCCGCTTCGGGAAGCTGATAGGCCCGATACAGTCCGCTGTGGTACGGAGCGAAGTGGAGTAGAGTAGAGCAATACAGAGCATTGTAGTCGAATGTTGTTCAATTTTTCCGCTGTCTTTGGAGATGTCGCTCCTGTTCGGTTTCCAGATTTAGTCTTCGTTGCATGGCGGTGGCTCTCTTCGCCTGTCTAGTTCTAGAAGTCAATTGTTCGTGGACAGATGTGTGTCCAATATTCGTCCGCCCATCAACCCAGAGCCTTCACGTTTGGTGTGTATCTCCACTCGAGCAGACTTCCGGCGCGGGCAACAACCGCCTATGACTCTCCTCCCCTGCAATTCCCACCGGATCCCTCATCTTCAGGAAACTCTGGATCCGTTGGTCTCGATTTCTATTCCCGGATCCATCTCCCCAGTGTTCATACGACTCCCTCTTCCTTCGCCTCATCAGGTCCTTTGAACAATCATCATGCACGCCTTCGATCTGTTCGATGAACGTTCGTGATAACTCCCCTACTCGCGTGGCCTGACCGAAACTGCCCACGGCAGCAAACAGAACGATCAGCGAGACGAATGCACTGTTGGAGAAATATAGCGGTTCCTGCGGTGGGGCACGCGTGCCTTTCCCGTTGCTGTCTCGCTGATACCAGCGTTCCCAGTCCTCCCACGTTGCGTTATACGCCGGTGACTCCGGGCCCGTGTAGCTCGCCCAGCCCGTACCGGCTGCTGCATTCGCCCACCCGTGCCGCCCAAAGCCGCTATCGGGTGTGCCGTTCCAGCCGGCGCCGTAGCGGTCGTAGGCGTGGCGTTTGATCGGGTCGGAGAGGATGGCGTTTGCGGCGACGACGAGACGATAGCGTTCGAGACGAGTGGCGTGTGAGAGCGGATAAGAACATGCCGGGTGTGGACGGTCAGGGTGATAGAGTTTGACGAGCTCGTAGAAGCGTTGTTTGCAGTACGGTGCGGTTTTCTCCTGCTGGAAGATCTGGTAAGGAGTGGGCGTCGTGGTTGAGGTGGGATGGTCGGGCCATTGCAGGTCGTCGTTGCTGTGAGCATTGTTGTTTGGTGATGGTGAATGGACTTTGGCGTATGTACGACGTAGTTGTGGCTGTCGTCGTCGTCTGTTTGGTGGCCTTTGGGTAGATTGAGGTGGTGACGTATTGATAGGATGCTGGTGTGGCGAGCAGAGGCTATGGAAGCCGCTGTAGGATGACAGAAGAATACTTGGTTTCTTCAACATGATTGCTGTGACTGTGATAGAGGTCCAAAGACCTCACGCCTGGTTGCCAATGCCACGGATGACCGAGGAGGACGAGAGCATGAGATGGGGCGGGGCGGAGACGATTACAGGCTAGCGCCTGTCAGTTTGCTAGCGTCAGATAAGCGGGATCTGCCAAGTCTCACACGCGACTGAACGCGTGTTGTATAAAAGATGATTTGTTGTAAGTAGATCTACCTAGGTTTCATACAATACTGCATGGAAGAATTCGTGGAGCAGTGGAAGGGTTGAAGATCTCTGGGTGCTAGGAGGACTACTACTTGCAAAGCAAAAGATGTCGAAACGACTCAAGATCCGGCCTTCCCACGAATATATCGCCTCGGACTCAAGGAAACATGCAAAGAGGAAATTTGATGTCGACACCGGGCAGGTCTACACCGAAGTAACATGCAGAGTGGGTCCAATGGCCGCCCATTGGGTACGGAAGACCAGAGGGTCTACGAACGGTGCCCGGAGGTTCAGGTCAATAGGCCCAGGGTGCGCGTCGCTGGAGGACATGGCCATCCACAGCGTTGTTGCGAACTCGTCGAGTCTTACCGCTGAGGCGATGCAGGAAATACCATGGTTTATAGCACAGAAGATCTGGCTCAGAATAAAACATTCGTGAGTCGCTTTGTAGAGCTCAAAGACCAAGGGGACTTATCAATTGATATGCCATAGTCGCCTGGATAGTGTCCAAACCTGGAAAGCATTTGCGTCCACATACCCTGGAGGTACCGACAAGGACTTGAACCATAGATGCCATGTGATAAAGGAGCCAAATATACCGATGGAAGCCTATGTCAAACCTCTCTTGTCACCCTCGTTTCATTGGATAGTCCATCTCACTATTTCAAATTTCGCATTTTCTAGAGCGGAGATTGCTAGTCTTTCTAAACTTGTCAACCTAGGGGCACTGACCATCGGCGAGTCTCCGACTGGCACAGTCTTGGACGACGGTATCATTCGCGCGTGGGCTCGCGCGGCGACGGAATCTGGGGCGTTCAGCATGCTTCGCGTCCTCATCCTCAAAGCGCAGAAAGAGATAACTCCACAGTCCTTTGCATATCTGAACCAGTTCCCGAGCCTGGCCCTCTTTAACACAGAAAACTGCCTTCTCGGTCCGAAAACAAAGACCGAGGCATTGGCCCTAGGTTGGAAATATAGAACGGGGGAAGACTTGACAGACTCTCTCAATAAAGGAGCCCTCACAGATGTATCTTGGGACGCGGTTGTACGGGCACTGTTCCGTCAAGCCGGAGCCTACAATGCGGATCATTTAGGCCAAGAAAGCGTGGAAGCCATCGACTCACTGCCCGTTCTGCACTTCTGTTTGGGACGCCCGTCTGGAGGAGCTACATTGGGATTCCTGACGAATGAGCGAATGAGGTGCTTCCAGCGGATCTGTCAGAAAAGTGCGCCAAGCCACAATGCAACCGTCGACATGGCTTTATGCGATGAGCAGACATCGAAAAACGTGCCGGTCAAGAAACCTAGGGTACGAAACTCTAAGCTCGAGAGCTTCGGAGATCTGCTCGTGGGCCTCAGACCCTGAACAGACATTCCTGTCATAGGGTCATGGGTTATAGCAAGCGCATGAGTAAGTGTCTATATGTACGATGGGTTGCGCAACTCGAGTGCAGGCAAGCTTTCTCCTTCTCTTGAGTTCATCTCTTTGCTATCAAAACCGAGATACCCCGTGGGCGTTAGTGAAATCATCATACAGAGATTTGTTCTCGGAATTACCACCTTGACGCCAGTCACGTTTCTTTAATAGTTTGCGACTTAGGGCTTCTGCAAGAAGAAAGTTGGCTCGAGATGGCAACTCGTGTATTATGATTAGGGACAAACAGATACCCATCCGCGCGAAATCGCGAACGACCTGTCCAGCTTTCTGACGAAGTGGCATTGGATGGAGCTTGAGTTTGTTTGACCCCCATGGTTTGTCGGAATGACTGACGAGAACTCTACTCCGTACACCAATCGTATAGCGAGTGCGTCCAAGCCTGTGACTCCGCTATACAGCCAGGAGCCCTTCTGTTCTCTCCTCTCCTCTTCTCTCTTCTCTTCTCTCTTCTCGACTCGACTTCCAAATTAAGTCACGACAACAGAAGACAATATCTCCCCTCTAATTTCAGTTGAATTAGGTAAGATAAGGTAAAGCCGGTTCGATCATGAGGCACTAGTCTGTCTAATCCTAATCTTAGTGCGATTAGTGCGGGACTCGAAGCGAGCTCGTCAACATCCAACAATACCTTTGTAACGTCAGGTACAACAGAGACCTTGTCCTCGACTCCTCAATACTCTACAACATATTCGGGTTGATAGCCTGCGTATCTTGATGGCATCTTCTTCGTCAGGACCTTCTACAAACCGATCGTCACCTGCGTCCGTGGCAGCCTCGACACTATCGACTGAGACCTCAAGAAGTGCACCATCAATAGCAGCAATGGCAGAGAGAACTCCAGATGACAGTTCGAAGCTGAAGACCCTTCTTAGTATATTGAGGAAGTGAGTAGAGTTCTCTTTGAAGCGCATCTTACTCATGTACGACTGCCGTACACCCTACCTCATGTCAACACTCGCCAAGGTCTATTTTCTAGGCCTCCAACACCGAGCTGGGATATTTCTCATGGCTCTTAGGATTACCGCTAATCTGTGTCTGTCCAATACAACAGATTCATCGGCGTTACGGATATTGCCTCGGTCAGGTTCTCACTTCCTGCCCAGCTTCTCGAACCAACGCCGAACTTGGGTATGTCGTAGGGATGGTGCAACCCCTCCGCATTTGGCGCGGCACTCAGTAGTAGACGAAGTAAGCTGAATCTCGAGGCCAGAATACTGGAATTATCTGGATCGGCCAGAGACGTTCATCAGGTTGACAACGGCTGTCACACCGTCTTGAACGGCGACTAATGATCTTGTCTAGTATCGGTGACTCCGATGAACCTCTTGGACGAATGTTAGCTGTGCTGAGGTTTTGGTTTACCAAGGATCTAGTGAGTGGTGACCCCAGATATCACTACACGCTGCTTACAATTACTTCCAGAAATATGTCAAGGGAAAACCTTGCAAACCATATAACTCATGCTTGGGGGAGTTTTTCAGGGTTCGTGGCTCGTGGGACGCCAATATTCCTCGCTGACCTCGGATAGTGTAAGTGGATGGTGGAAGACATGGCGCCGCCAATACTTGGAGCAACGAATACATATTCGCAGCCACAGGCAAAGAGCCCTGCAAGCGATCCAGTCGCAGTATCCTATATTACAGAACAGACATCGCATCATCCACCCGTATCAGCGTTCTACATATATTGTCCGGCGAAGGGCATCTCCGCCCGTGGGTTCGATCAGCTGAGTGCCAAGTTCACGGGTACCAGCATCCGCGTAACACCTGGTGCTCACAACCTGGGTATCTTCGTGACCGTTCACGCTCGCGGGAATGAAGAGTACCAACTGACACACCCTGCGGCACAACTGGGAGGTCTTCTAAGGGGGTCGCCCAGTGTCACGGTTGCAGATACATGCTATATTACCTGTCCGCAGACACGGATGAAAGTGATCCTACATTACTTGGAGGAAGGCTGGTTGTCAAAGACGCAGAACAAAGTTGTTGGTGTCGTATACAAATACGACCCTGATAGCGACAGAAGAACACGAATCAAGGATGTTCCGCAACAGGATGTTTTGGCAACACTGGAGGGCTGCTGGCATCGACAGGTGTATTTTACAGTCGCAGGCTCAACAGTATGAAGTAAGCCACTTCTGCTGAAAAAACTTGTACTCATTGCATCTCTAGGAAGCACAGCTACTGGTCGACCTTGACCCCCTCTTTCCAGCAACGAAGGTGGTCCCGCCGGAGTCGGAGCAGTTGCCGAACGAGTCTCGTCGATTCTGGCATGGCGTCACGGAAGCGATACTGGAGAAACGATTCGCTGAAGCCACGAAGCTCAAGCAGGAACTCGAGGAAGGGCAGCGCGAGAGAGCCGCGGGGCGAAAGACACAGAACGAAGACTGGAGACCGAGGTTCTTCACGGGTGCGTTGACACCTCTAGGCAAGCCGGAGCTCAGCGTGGACGGCAAGGAGGCGTTGAAGGGTTTACATGACGGGAATTACCGGCTTCAAGGGAGCACGGCAATCGAGGCTTGACTGGAGTGGACAGTTGAACCGGATGACTGAAACTGGAGTTCTCTCATCTGTCTCAACTTTTCGCTGCGTCACGCACATTGGAGTTGGGGTCAGTGTCACCCATACACGGTCTTCTCAATTTGTCTAGAGGCGATTTGCAATAGAGTTGAAGATGTCGTGGACCAGTCGCTGCCTACACATGCCGAGACGATAAGAACCCGTCACGGTGTGGGATAAGTTAGCAGAGCACGGCAATTGCACACATATGCCGAAGTTCTGTCTTCGAGAAGTGGACCGACAGTATTAATGACCACATACCTTATGCTCCCAGTAACGTTAACACAAATACCTTCGGTACCTTACCGATCACAGCAAGCGTCCCACTATTTGTATTATCACATGCATGGGACCAGCACAGGCACATCATGTGCGGACAAACTACCGACGCTGCGCCACGTGTGGCTTGCGCGGCCACAGTGGCTAGTGCACCTTTTCGCTTCAATCGGATTGGCAATGGGATCTCGCATGAGGATCTTTTCGACGCGTAAGCCGACAGTCGATCTTTATACCAGATAGGAAGTCCCCACAAAGAGCAGAGTTTCGGCCTACCCGACAACTTTTGAGTCTGATCATACCTATATTATTAAAAAATAAAAAATGGTGATTATTTGACAGGCTTCCCTCCGTAGATCGATTGCTGGATGCTGTTCTTCCCTCCCCGGCGAGGTGTGGCTTTCCTTTTGTCGATCACGACGCCCCCGCTGCTGCTGGCGGACGCGTGGTCATCTTGACTTTGTCATTAATACTTTGTATTTATAATATCATTGCATGTCAATATCCGGGATACAGGTACAGGTCGGGTGTGGCCGTCAATATAAAGTACAGTGTCGAATTGAATGTTGTCCCGAATGGGTGGTCTGACCAAGCGCTTCCTGAGGTATGTGTAAGGTACGGATCAATCCACCAACCGAACGGGCGGGTGTGCAGTAAGGTAGTAAGTAGAGGTATCTGTACCTTACCTGAAGATACACAATTGTGCTCCTCTTTCATTTCCGCTGCCGCTGAATTTGCGCCGGCGCTTTCGTCCGGACGAAAAGTGAGGAAATTACATATCTGATACATTGACCAAAACTACCAGGTATGCATGCACCTATAAGGTAGGTAGTTGTACAAGTGGCTTAGGTAAGCAATGAGATACTGTACAACCTGATATAACGCACAAGCAAGGGCACAAAGCACGAGGTGACATTGGTACCTTGCGGCAGATCTGGAGCACCTCCAAGTGCCGGCAATAGACCAAAGCCTGGGACTCTCCCATATGATAATATTACAGTCCATATACGAAGGAAGGTTAGAAGGTAAGTTAAGTTGCTGTACATATAAGGTACCTCCTCATACGTGTACAACAACAACCTGGAAGGTACTGTAAGGTAAGTCAATAATATCACGCATCGTGGCTAAGTATCTGAAGCTTACCCGAAGTACCTTAGTCTCCACTTATAGTGTGCACAGCCACAAGCCACATCTCCCGACGCCTAATCGCGGTTAAATTATGCAGTACGCGGAAAGTTACATACTGTCATAAGGTACCTAAGGTAGGGAGTGAGGTTATGCTGCTTTGCCGTAGTAGTGCAGCGTCGGAAATCATCAAAGTAAGGTACCTACATAAGTTAATCGAACAAGGTTTCTTACCTTAGGCTTAGGCTTCAAGACCTCATTTCGGGAGAGCAGAGATTTGTGGCGCTGGCTTTTTCGCGCATTCGTGGCTAGTGTGAAGGATGTGTGGCCGTACAATCTCCGTCAGAAAGTGTAATAATAATGGATCGAGTGGGGCGGGGGTGCCTCTTTCGCTTTTCATTGGGCGACTATCAGGCTTGACCGGACAGGGAGTCCCCTCTTGTCCCCGCGTCAAGCCATGCATGTGTGGCGCTCTCTCTTCGCTGCCTGCTGCTGCGCTTCCTGTCTGGCTCTGGCGACGACCCAACGAGCTCGATACCTGGTAACTCGTACGATACGAAATGAGTTCGGTAGGGCCAGGGAGTATAGGTATGGTATGGTATGGTAAGTTAAGGAGGTCAGGTAGGTAATGTTACTCATCAGGACATCGGTCGCGGTTTGAGGTGGACGCCATAGCTTGTGGCTCGACTTCAATCCTCGTTTGGCAGGGTAGAGGCCGTTGCGCTTGAACCTATCGTGGATGGTGCTACGGGATTCGTGTGGTATGGGTACATGGCCCTTGACTGACTTTACATTTCCCTCTACCGCATCGTTCTTTCGTTCTTTCGTTCTTTCTTTCTTTCTTTCTTTCTTACATGCTTTCATACTTTCATTCATTACTGGTTACACTGAAATCATACCGATACCCATACCTACTGTACCTTACCTAGACCCAACGACGGTACCTTCAAAGTAAAGCATTGGCCCTTGGTCTTTGGCATCTTCCGTCACCGCGTTTCTGTCCCCCCCCCTCCAATCTCCAAATAAAGCTATATGCTTCACTTGCCCCCCATTCCTCTTCAAGGCTGAAGCTTCTCTCTCTCATGCCTTCCCGTATCGCCTTATATGCACACTACTACACCCACCTTTCTGCCACCCTTCACCAGCCACAAGCAACAGCCACTTCTATGCTATCGACGCCGTTATCAATCTGTTATTGACCGTCTCCAATGTTTCGCAACCGGTCAGTCTCGCAGTTTCATTTTTGTCGCCGGTATGCGTGGTTTAGGGTGGTGGTGCTGGTGGTGCTGGTGGTGCCGGTGGGGGGTTGCTGTTGGTGTTTACGACGGGGATCATGATATATGGACCTGAGATCGAAACATGTTCAAGCGGGGCTAGGCTGACGTGAATGCCATTGGCAGGACGAGTTCTCGAAAACCCACCGACGAGCTGTACGCGACTTTCAAGCAGAACTTCCCTGAAGTCGGGCCAGGTACAGCGAGTCCACCGACGACGACGGGACCACCTGCAAGCCCCGCGCCACTGAGTGATGCTCTAATGGATCCGACGATGAATTCGAGGTATATAACTCCAGCTATCTTGCAGTCTCAGATGTCATTCGTGTTCGTTTTGATTACGCAAACCTCTCGGAAGCAATTGGCGCAGCATGCGTAGAAGCAAATCAAGACCACTCATGTGCAACAAGTGACTAACTACGTATTAATGGAATTTATAGGCAATTTGCCGATCACGACGACCTCAAAGATCACGATGCGGAACCTACGCCGAGGGGTTCGAACGAGCCATGGAGATTCACACCCTCTCTCCTGGATCCCAATTCTTTTGCATTCGCCTCGTTTGCAAACCAGCCGCCGGGCTACTATACACCAACTCCGGGCGGTACCAATACGCTCTACCAGAGCCAAGCAGGCGACCTCCACACCCCCGGCATGGGCATTCACATTGGAACACCATTGTCCCTTCCGACTTCCGAAGCTGGTCTCCATGCTGGATCGACCGTCGAGATGGACGCCTTCCATCAGCAGATGCTCCAACCGCACCATTTCCTGAACCCAAATCCGTTCGCGCCCCAGCAGTCTTATGCCCCGAGTTCTTTCGTCCATCAAGATTCAGGCTATGAGGCGATGGATGCGTCCGACGGATCGCCAATGGGCGACGTCTGCATGGACGGCGACATCCTCCACGGGGAGCCTCGTGGTTTGCCTTTGTCTATCGGCAAGTTCGACGGTAGCATGGCAGCGCCGCCGCCTCAATCATTTGGAAAGTGAGTTGGACCTTCGGACCCCTTATGGGCCAATGGCTCGATGCAGCTCTTGGCCTTGCCTCGAAAGCAACAATAGCGCTCGATATGAACTACTTGACTAATTATCCTTCTGCAGGTTTCGATATCACGTCACTCTGAATGCGCCTACAGCAATGATCCGGCAAGCCGACGAGATTCCGGTGACTTACTTGAACAAAGGTCAGGCTTACTCAATGACCATTATCGATACGAGCGCGTCAGCACCGGCAGCCGTGGGAGTCAAGTACCGCACTTTCGTTCGTGTGTCTTTCGAAGATGAACAGCAGAGGCAACGGCCCGCAGCTTGCTGGCAACTTTGGAAGGAAGGCCGCGGAACGAATGAAGCTCACCAGCGGGGAGGGAAGCTTCAGGCAGTCGAGTATGTGGACCCGAATCAGGGTGGCGATGAAGAGACGAAGAAGCCTCGCATCGAGCTTGAAACCGCCTCTTTTGATGGATTCTCCGTGACTTGGTCACCTAACGCGGTAACCGGCACGGCCGATTGCTCGGTGGCGGTTCGCTTCAACTTTCTCTCGACCGACTTCAGCCACTCCAAAGGCGTCAAGGGGATCCCAGTCCGTCTATGCGCAAAGACCGAAATCATCTCTCCTACCTCTCAAGACTCGGCTGATGTCGATACCCCTGAAGTTTGCTTCTGCAAGGTCAAGCTCTTCCGAGATCACGGCGCGGAGCGGAAACTGTCAAACGACGTAGCTCACGTCAAAAAGACTATCGACAAACTGAAACAGCAAATCGCGCAAGCAGAGACCGGAGTGAAAGACTTTGGGAAGAGGAAGAGAACTGGGTCGATGGTTACGAAAGGATCTGGCAGCGGCAGACCAGGCAAAGTACAGAAGCACAAGCGGACCTGGTCAATGTCGTCGCAAAGTTCCACCGGCTGCCGAGCTCAGGCCGAGGAAGATCTCCATCTCAAATTACGTACGATGCAAGACATGTTCACCTCCACCAGGCCCGTCAGCGTGTTATATCTCAAAGGCTATGAGCAGGACGACCCGCATCTCTTTCCCGTCCATCTTACCGGGGAGCCACAAGATCTTACCAAGGTCGAACCCTTCAGTCGTCAACCGTCTTGGGACCAGAAAGAGAGTGTAGAGACGACGCCGACCAACTCTTGTATAGTATCGCCTACTTCAAGTTCACGGTCGTTCCAGTCGCAGACACGACCGAACGAGTTCCACGGTTCCACCTTCCAGCAATCAGTACCGTTCAACCCGTCGCGTCAAGGGTCACACGATTGGAACGACTTCTCGCAAGTCGCACCGACTGCGGATCTTCAGATGTCAAATCCTCAACACCTGGCGAGTCCACCTGACCAGCCGGTCAAGGTACACAAGGGGCAGGCAAATAAGTCCGGAGACCTCAGCGGTTGGATCGAAGCACTGGGAGTAGACGCGTCCTATCGACCTCCACCGGATAGAGCAGTCAAACCCGTCGCCTGCCTCTACGTGCTTGTACGAGTGGCCGGGAAGACCCCGGCAGAGGACTACTATCGAGCGGTCTATCTCATGGAAAGAACACTTGGGGACCTTGTCAGCAGCATCGCCGCCAAATGCGACGTCGACCCTGGTCGGATCACTCGAACCATTCGGGTGAATCCCAAGGGCCTAAAGATCCTGGTGGATGATGAAGTGGTCAGGGAACTACCCGAGGGTCAAGATATGGCAGTTGAATTTACAGACATTAAACCAGATGTGCTTCCCAAGCGCGAATGGGATGCCGTTTCCACCGACATCCAGCTTGACGGCGACGTGGACGCTATCGAGGATGCCACCTCCGCTCCTTTACTGTCTCCTTTGGAGATGAAACTTATATTCTAGTCATCCTCTCCTGTTTTCGATATTCTCGAGATACCCCTTTTGATTTTTGTTTTCGGTGTGTCTCACGGTTTGCGTCATCCTGTACGGTTCCGGGACGTTCTCGACTCATTGTTGCTCGGCGAAGAGCAGGTTTACTGTCACGGTCACGCCGGCGCTGTCTAAATTACCACTCTACCTTTACTGTTTGGGCCTAGGAAGTTTTTGCTTTCACGATACTGCGTCTGGGAGGGATACCCGAAAATACGGACAGTTGGAGTGCTAGTGGCCACTGCCGTCTTGCGATAAGATTGCTTTTGAAACACTCTCGATGTCTGATGAGGCTGTCATGCTACGTTTCCACACTTGGGCGTTGTACCTCGGGGATGATATACGGGTCTCCAGGCAACGATTTTACGGAAACGACATAAACGACTTGCACCTTTTCATTTGCCCTTTTCCATTTCCATTCGTCCCTGGTACTTTGGATCATTGGGGCGGCTTAAGATCGAACAGAGCGCACACAAGATACCCAGCCACATGTACTTTTACATCTTCTTCTTCTTCTTCTTCTTCTTCTTCTTCTTCTTCTATCCCCCTCTTCTCTACCTTAGGTAGACTTCAAGATCAGACAAGAATTACCACCATCCCACATATCACTTGTACACGTCCCACCGACAAGTGCCCACTGCTACGTGGCACCACAGGAACCGGACGGACTTATTCGGTGACATATCATCATCGCCTTCTTGGATGCCATGACGTTCGAAATACTCCCCTGTTCATGTCGCACCAAGTTAGCAAGCAAAACAGGTATCTAACCCTGTAACAGGGGACCACAGGGACAACAGGCGACTCGACCAACGCCAAATGCCGACAGGGGCACACTCCGGATAGAGCTCCGTTTCCTTGCCGAAGCATCTCATCCACAGCACGGCACACCGCCAGAAGTCCCAAGCAGCAATGCAATAACTGACAAGAATAACGTTATTAACCAGGCACGCCGCTTTCCGGACAGTGGAGTAACGTACAACGAAGACCTTATCGCACTACTTTACCTAAGGTATAAGCTAATAATTAACGTTATTAATCTTGCACACACCAGGGAACCCTTACCCGGCATGAAACCGCCCGTCCGGTCGCCCTGATCGAACTCGCGTACCGAAGTCGGTAGGTTGTAACGAAAATCAAATTAACCCAAATCACAAGCCCCGCTGTGTGGCTTGACTTTCTTCTAAGGTACATGTACCACGTACAGTAAGGTACCTAAGGGATTTATTATTACTTGGCGGTACTTACCGTACCGTACCTCAACCCGCTAAACTCTTTCCGGGTGTGTGTTCGCCACACTCGACGTCCATCCTTTTGCTCGTACGAAGGTACGATACGATGTGAGGGATGTTGGGCAGCACACAGAAGAATCCTGTAGGAATCTATTCTTACTTTCTTTGCATGCGATCAGCAGTCCCGACGGACTCGCCGCGCGTCTCCAGATCGACATACATGCGTCGTCTTTTTGGACCTGCAAATGCGCAAATCGCAAATCTTTCGAGTTTAACGCTAACTATCGATGGTCATGCGCCCGAGTGGCGCCAAAGGCAATGTTCGCCACAGTACTAGTGTGTGTGTGTGGCTGTGCAGTGCAATGGGCTTGAAGCTAAGCGAACGGAATTGGACCGGGAGAAGTCTAATCAAACGAAAGAGACGAAAACGTGTAAGATAAGTTTGACGCTCTCTGTTCTTGCAATTTCGGAGATGGCTCCTAAGTTAGCAAAGTACTGCTGTTGAGTTGAGGTATCTGTCCTGAGAAGAGTTCGGCGGGATCAATTCTGTGATGATTTTGGGAGGTCAAGGTATTTCGTAAGAGAGCGGATGTGGCGTAGATGAGAAGATTGGAAAGGGTTGAAGTGGCTTTCCATCAATAACGTTATTTTTGAGTGAAAGGAGAAGGCAGATGTGAGCATGACAAACAGCAAGAGTACATGTTTTCTTTCTTTTGTTCTTTTCTTCCTTTTTTGTTGCAGAACGGAAGAGCAGTCACTCTTCTTACTTGGTACGAGATGAGCCCTGATGTTGCTGAACTGAGAGCTGCGATCCTTTGCTGGATTGAGCCTCCACCTTCTCACGCTCATATACCCTTGTGTATCGGTGTAAATCTGATAATCCTTCATCACCGGTTTGGCATCCTGCTTTGCCACCGTACTCATACAGTGAACATGTTTCATCGTTGCGTGGAGGAAGTCTCTATAGTTGGCTATGAGGATGCTGGTGGCCTTATCGACTGCTTCTTCTGGTGCCGCACTGCTGGGTGACGACGTCTATTCCGAAAGCGAAGTCGCCGATAGGAGCTGTCCCCAGTCCGCATCTCCAACGACCGGCCCCTCCCTCTCAACGAGACGAGACAGGCGATAATGGAACAACCTCCAACCCAGACCCCACCTCTCCATCCATCTCTCCCCCCTTCCCGAGCCGAAGAAACTCCCGCAACCCCGCCAACCCCCGCAAATCCCACTCAACACCATCCATCCCCTCCTCCACCACCCAACACCTCGACCGCAGCCCTGCAAAATCAACAACCCACACCTCATCCTCCGCATCAACCAACACATTCTCCGGCCCCGCGTCGCCCCACACCACCCCGGCCGCGTGGAAGACGCGAACCATGGCCTCCACATCATCAAACCACCTCTGCCGGATCGCACGCGGCACATTCTCGACCCGCAAGCGCGCCAGCCGCTCGAGCGTCTCGACGCGCGTGAGCAGCAGCGCGCTGACGCCGCCGGGGTCGCCGTCGAGCTGGACGTAGCCGTGCAGGCGCGGGACGCGCACCGTGTCCGCCACGCCCGTCTCCTGGAGGCGGAGGAGGACGGCCGCTTCGCGCTCGAGGCCGGCGGCGTCGCCGGAGGCGAGTTTCAGGTAGTAGGGTCTGTTGCCGTCCAGGGTGACTTCCTGCGAGGTCGGGAGGCCGTGCGTCGAGGGGTGCCAGGCGACTTCGATGCGGGCGGGGTCGATGGCGGGGAGGGGGCAGCTGAAGAGGCACCAGGGCAGGGGGACGCGGGTGGTCATGCGGAGGAGGGCGGGCGGGGCGAGGGCGGCGTAGTGGGGGGCGAAGAGGGTGCCGTTGGCGAGTTGCGGGGCGAGGGAGCAGGTCGGCGGGTTGAGGTAGTCGTCGAGGGTCATGTACTGCGGCTTTGGCGAGAGTTTGGGCGCCAGGTCGCGGACGAGAGGCGAGCATTGCTCGGCGATCCAGACGAACAGGTTGCGCGCGGCGTCGGGGTTTTGGGGTGCGGCGGGGTGCTCGAGGTTCTCGGATAGGTAGGTTTGGAGGAGCTGGAGGTATTCGTGCTCGACGAGCATCGAGTCCGGGTTTTCGGGATCGTGGAGGTTCGCCGTTTTCAGCAGGATGTGGAAGCGCTTGCCGTTGTACAGCATCGCGACTTCGGCGTGGTCGCGGGTGACGTCGAGGGAGATGCAGCGACCGGTCCATGGAGGGAGAGCCCTCATGATAGGAGAAGGAAGCTGAAGATAGCGAGTGACGAAAGCTTGATAGATTGCTTGTTTCCTGGATTCGTCGCTCGTCGTGAAAGATGTGGACGATGGGAATTGAAACGGAAGAGCTGAATCTCCAAAGATAATTCACCAAAGTTGCGTATCCAGTGAGATCTGCGGTTCGATATTGCAGCAAAGCATGATATTTACAAAGAGGAAGTGACTATTCCAATGCACAACAACGCTTCATGTGGAACAGGAATTTCTTCATACATGTGCAGCTCAAGTAGTCCAAGTCCGGCTCAAATAACGCCAACATGTTGACAGGATGAGAGGTGAGTGATAGGAGACCTCACTCTCCGTTTTCGCTGTCGTGGCTTCTCCAGTTTCCTTTGTATCTTACCCATTTCTCATCAACAACCCTCTGGCTCTGGCTGACTCGTACTCGTACAAGGGCTGTCAAAGGCCGGAATAACCGTGGCAAAACCATTTCAGGGTCTCCACCAACAATCTCTCACGCTTCGTCTCTTGCTTCCTTTCTCTCCTCTTGTCTCGGTGATCCATCCCCGTAGGCAAACCACCCATCAATCTACAACCTCTCATCTGCACCTCACACCTTTCCTCCCCTGTTGTTTGTGTTCTCTCACAAGTCAAAATCTCTAGCAAAATCAACCCCCTCCTCGAAAACCAGCACACGGCCCTCTCCATCTACTTGCCCCCTTTTCCTTTTCCCCCACTTCCATCTCCTCCCTCTTTTCATCCCATCCCACTCCTACTCTCCCACCCCACCCCTGTCCCCGCACCTGCACCCGCCCGAAGAGACAGATACCCAGCCGCGAATACCAGCCAACGCAACGCCGCCACCTCCCTCCCTCCCTCCTCCCTCGCTGGGCTGGGGGATATGCGTGCGTGCGAGCGCGCGGGCGGGAGGTTGCTGTTCTGCTGGCTGTCTTACCTTGCCTTGGCCTACCTTAACTTACCTTACCCTACCCTACCTTACCTCAGCTCACCATGTTTGAGTGTAGATGGATGGATGATAGACAGATGGTGAATTTCCCGCAAGTTGTGTTGTGTGCACGTATCGGTGGGGAGAGGGAGAGGGAGACGGAGAACAGGGAGAGGGAGGAAACTGGAAAAGGGTGGCGGGACAGACACCAGCCGTCGTTGGGAGGGATATGGTGGGATTCTTTCGATGATGGAGACAAAAAACGCCCCACAGGCATGAGAATCCTCTTAGTATTTTCCACTTGCTTCTGCTCTGTTCTGCTCTGCCCCGCGCCGTTTCTTCTTCTTCTTCTACTACTCCTTCTTCTACTTCTTTGACTTCTATCTCAGTCTTCCAGTGAACCGTCGCCCCACCCTCTCGGTCATCACAGGCCAGGGAACCCCAACCGCACCACACAAGAGGATGTATAATGTCCGTGCCATTTTCGCACGATGCCGTCGAAGACTGAACTAACAGGAATCACATGGTCAAAACTCTTCTTTCCCGAATTTGTGTCTAGATACGGTGACAGCTCGTGGGCCGAATATATACATATCCATATCCACACCGACCAAACCCCTCGGCTACCCTCAGCCAGTCTCGACATTATGATAGCGATAGCGTGTCTATCATCAACGTATAACATCCGCACCATCCAGGTGCTCATGTACGGTACCGTTATCTCCCTTCCTCCCTTCAGCCGAGACGAAATGCAAATCTCTATCCCCATCTGTCAAAGACGCCCTCGTCGCTTATCATGTCGAGAAGCCTGTCATATGCTTTGCTGTGATATTTGCCTGGAAGGAGAGAAAGACGTAGAACAAAATCGCGTGCGTGGCGAAGAAACTCCAGTGGTCGCGTTATGCTTCAAACCAGACCTGGTAGAGAAGCAACAGATAAAAGGGGGGGGTGTTCCTTTCACGCTTTGATCGCTATCGAGTGATGATCAATGAGAAGCCATCGATCCAAGCCGCGCAACTGCCAGATATGCCTGCGATGCTGTATCCGCGTGGTGGGATCAACGTATGCCTGTTCATGATGGTCAGGAATGGTCGGGGAATGGAGACGGTGTGGTCAAGGAGGCAGGAGGAGAGAGGACACATACCCCGAACCACCGACCGGGTTGCCAAAAACACCCGATCGGCGCCCAAGACTGGTAAGGATCTCGATGCCGTCTATCCAGAGACCTGCTCGAAGATAGAAGCCCGTTAGGATCTCGCCGCGCCGTGTATCTAGCCCTTATGGTTAGTTCGAAATCTAGTATAGACTCGTTGATGCTGTAGGTTGCTACTGATTCGACGTACCGAACCTGAACTCGCTCCCACCCGGCTGACCGCCCCTTTTCCCAAAAAGCTGACTTGTGGAGTCTTCGTACAGGAATTCAATACCGTCCAATGCAAAGCCGTGGTGCACTCGTATGCAAGTCAGAAGCTTCGTCTGGCCCAACGTGCTCTTCAGCATCACTTCTTCCGGCCGGCTTCCGTCCATCTGTGAGAAGCCGAGCTTGCTGCTCCGGAAGCCAATCTGCCCGTTCGGTAACTTGAGCATCAGCGACTTGGACGTCAACTGCCCGAAATCTTCGACGATGTTCTTCCCCTGCCCGACCGAATGGATTTCTAGTTTCAACTTCTTGTTTCTTCGGTCCTCCGGTACCCGTTCACGCAAGTCCATCTCCGTCAGCACCACTTGCCGCGGAGGTCCGCTGGAACCGTTGCCATCCACGTTGACATACTCGATGTGAGAGTGACAGACATCGTCACCTTCGGCGAAAATCTCGATGAAGGCTACCCCGGTAGCTGCTGTTATCAAGACTTTCCCGTTGTCCACAGCCCAGACTTGCACACTGTCGTCGGAATTTAGAGGCATATCGGTCGGTAGTCGAAAGCATGGATGATATCGAAAGCGAAGGCAATCGAGTCGGTGCCATGTGCACTCATCCTTTGCGAGACAGAGACGTGGACCCTGAGATTTGAGTCGTGTCGAATACGGCTCCCGACAGAGAAAGGTGCGGTTCAGCCGGACATAGTCACGCAGCATAACACCGGATTCCTGATGAGGGCAGCCGAAAAGATGTCCTGTCTCGTGTAGATGTGCTCCAATCCCAATGTTCGCAGCCTCCCAATTACTCCCAGATTCGTTGCAGTCGTTGGCGACATGATTGGTATCTGTCCTGGTGCTGTCCGAGAACGCCGGCACGACCTCTTCTATACAGCTGGGATAGCTCTGAAGCGCTTGAGACCCAAAAATCGCAAGCTGAATCTCTCCAGCGCCACCTCCAAGCGCGGCGTGCCCTCGAATTGTCTGGACGTTTCTGTCCCAATGCGTGTCGAGAATTAGTACCGAGATATACTGCTTCTGGCCTGGCATCGGTCTGAAGTGATTCCGAACGGCGTCCATGGCAATACTGAAGAGATCACCCTTTCTCGAGGCTCTATCATACTGCTGCGCCACTTCCAGGTCCCTCAATTCGGAGACTGACTTGTCTGTCCGCACCACGTGTATCTTCGCCTCGTTCCTCATCGTTTTATTGGCACTGTCTCGCGAGCTCAGGGTTCCAGTCTGCCACTCTTCCTCGAAACGAAAGCACCTTCGTCCAAAACTATTTCGGTACATCTGTTCTCCAGTAAAGGCTTGCCAAAGATAAGCTGCCATCCTAAACTTCCGGATGGCCGTTTCCAGACCATTCCCTTCCCTTTGTATCCGTTCTGGTACTGCATCATACACGGCCGGCGAGTCTCTTGCAAGAAGAACAACCAACTGAAGAGGCGGAGAGTTTACAAGAGGAAGGAAGTTGATGTTCAGCCAGGACGAGTGTGCGGGTGTCGAAGAGTTGTTGGATGCCACTCTAGGGGATGTGAAGTCGAACCGAAGCCGATTGGGGCCAGGCGAGAGGTGCACTAAAGCTTTGAAGTGTGAATCACAGACCGGCCAATTGGTTGGTGGAAAGCTGTCTTGGTGATGGCAGACAGTGAGGTTGCCGTCGAATGCATGCTGCGCGGGATCGGCAATCTGGCCGTAGATAAGGAGGACCTTTTGGTGAACCTTGTTGAGTTACGAGAGTCAGCCAGCTGCACCGAGGCCGAAGGCAAACCGGCCAACATGCGCATATGATCATACCCATGAATTGTCCGAAACGGACAGTATCCGCGGGGCATAAGGTGATATCGGTACCAGTGGTCTCAGAGACCCATTTACCGACGCGCTACTCGCTGCCTATAAGTGCATGGGTATTAGCTGCAAGACTCCTATAGGCTTCGTCGACAGGTCTCTTCTGCGTATGATTCCAATACATTAGTCAGCTCGCAGTGTCAAGGCACGTACTGTTATACTGTATCTGTTGTTTTGAGATGCGAGTGGTGAGGGCCGTTGTAAAGGGCTAGGTGTTCCGTTGGATTTGGGCTGTTCTAGATTCGGGGAAGAGGTTTGAGGTTGGATTGTAGATGGTGGAGATGACGATCCGTATACGGAGCCTAGTGTGGAGGAAGATTTGGTGGTAGGTACGGTGCCATTGGACTTGTTGGAATCATGTGATGAATCGTTGGAAGAATTCTCGGTCTTGAAGCTTGCTCTAGAGCGTCGCCGTAGGTCTTTGAAAAACGGCATATGGCTGAAAACAGTTATCGAAGATGGTGGATATTGGTCAAAGGAACGACAAAGCTCTGTGCAATGGTAAGGTGAATAAGGTCTATTGCAGTTGGGTTAGAAACAAGAGTCCGGCCAGCGTTGAAATGACAGGACCTTGAAACCGACGCACTGTGAGAAGGAGCAAGGTCCGATGGCTCGAGGCTGCTTGGTTGTCGCCGGCACCGTGTCAATGGTACAGAAGCTGGCAACGGTGGTGAAGAGCCCAAGGTCAGCAAGTGGAACGAATAGCAGAAGCAATGATGGTAGTTGATTTGATGGCTCTGGCAGGGTCGTAGGTTAACTTAGTTATTGTTGCGACGGCGAACCTGACGAATGCGGTTGGCGTCAGGCGGCATGCGGCAAGCTAGCGTAGGAGTTTATCTACCTACCTTAAGGTATCAATATGTTGAAAAATACATGTAAGTTATTTGTATCTGTACAGTACTTGTATATACCTATGGAGAACTTCATTCCTTTCCCTAAGGTAGGTACTGTAAGGTACCCTTACCCTGATGAGTTTAACCCGGGGACACTGATACTCGACAGGCAACCTCTTCAATCTCCCGACAAATATGCTATGTACAGTTACCTACCAAGGTGTTGTTATCTGTTCCCTCCGACCTGAGAGGCAATGATGACGACGCAAGCGCAGATGCAGATGCAGATGCAGATCTCCAGTGCTCTCACTTGTGCTAATTATATTCGGGTCACGAGTGGAGGTTAATGATTTGCTTATGTAACCATTTCATGATTCACATTCTGATTCTTCTCATTCTTCTCATTCGATTGCTTTGACTCGTCTCTAGCAAGTAGGGCAGACTCCATAGGTACCTAAGGTAAGGTACCGTAGTTAAGGTAAGTGAGAACTTAGGGCATGGGTGTTGCGAGCAATGGTTGGCTCGCGCGCTTCGCGCTTCGCGCTTCGCGTCCCCCCAAGCTAAGCCGGCGCGTAATCTCGGCGCGCCCGAATTCCCCCATGCGGGATCGCGCCCCCCTTTAGGCTTAGCGTCACCTCGCCGCCCTCCGTCGCCGGCTCCCCCACCCGCACCTTCCTGCTCCCCTCCAGCGCGGCAGCGAAAACACCTTGATATCCTGCTCCCTCCACTGCTGTGGTAATCTTTCTGTTCAGTTTCACTCCCTTACGAATTCCATACGTATCGCTGCGTACCGGATCCACCAGCGCTGCCCTCCAAGCCCAACTTTGATTCACTTGCAATGAGCAGGGTCATCGCAGCATGCACTGTGACAATGTGCCTCCCTGACTGAGTCTTACACTTGTGCAAGTCTCCATGACAGAATCCACCTTCTCTTTCACATAAGAACTGCATCTGCCCCTCTGTGCCTGTTTCTCATCCTCATTATCTCAAAGACCTCAGCCCTGCATTCATCTCTTTTACATGAGCTCTTCTGTTACTTTCCTTTGTGACTATGTTCTTCATCTGTCACTGTGCCCTTCACTGCCCATCAGATTGAGTCTGCTGAGCCAACATGAGTCTCTTTAGAATTCAGAATGTGTATTCTGAGAAGACAGACAATGATTTAGACAGTGAGTCTGAGTTCAGAATTAATTCTAATGTGTCTGACATTAATCTGTTGAAACTTCAACAGAATCTTAAGAAGCTGAATTCAAAGAAGATGCAGTGCAATCTAACAGACACAATAATTGTCTTATAGACCTTAATCATAAAGCAATAAAAGCAGTATTATTCTCTTTTTCTTTTCTTTCTCTTCTTTCTCTTCTGTTTCTCAGCTTTCAGCTTCTTAAAAGTGTCAATCAGTCACTGATTAATTCTCTGACTCTTAATCTTAACTATTGTGCCTTTCTGCATTGAGACTCTGTGAAGCTGCTCAGAAAGTGTGATGCTGCAGTCTTTCAAAAATATTTAATCTGATATTACAAAACTTACTCACATACTCAGCATCTCAACATCTTTAAAAGTCACTGAAAGAGTCTGCAGCAGTTGTATTATGATAGAATCTGAAGAGTTGTCAAGAAAAATGTTGAGAAACATATCATTACAGTAAGTTTGCTGACAGATCTTTCATTGAGTATGTATTGAGACTAATTAGATAATCAATATTTGCATAGAGACTTCTGCAATGAGTATAATTTAATTTAAGATATAAAAAAGAAGTATATTGTCAATCACACTGTTCTTCAGAGAGCACTCTACTATCATTAAGTATTTAATACTGAGACTTTTAATCTAAAATGAAAGTAAATTTAGCTTACAGCAGTGCTTCTGCTTTTAATTTATACTGAATTCAGATTTAATGCAATTATTAAGAGTAGCAGTCAAGAGATTATCAACATTAACACTGTACTGTACTACAGAGATCTTATGCTTAAGCTGCTGCAGCTTAAATAGAGACTGTTGTTTTTTGTTTTGAAGATAAAAATTTATTTAAACAAAGATAAATGCAAACAAGATGAGTCATAAGTCTCACTGTACATTTTAAGAGATCAATGAGTTAAGAACTGAATACACTGACAAAAATGTACAGAAAATAAATTATAGTTTATAAGAATTAAATGTGTTTTATTATGTATTCTGTCATTCACTTCACAGCAATCATCTTTGTCAATAATGCATTTTATTCTCAGCTAATTGATGCAGATCTAACAGTTTGCATTATGTACAGCTTTCATTGCTTAAATAATTAGATCATAATTAGATTTGCTCTTTAGAATGACATACTGAACACATTGATTTTTTGCTGCTTCAGGCAGATCATGAAAAATGTAACAGTTAATTCAGTTAAAATTATATTGATCATTGCTTTCTCATACAGAATCAAGAGACTGAATTAAAATGCTGACTTTAAACAATTATTTTATTTGTACTGCATTCAGCAGAAAGTAAGAACAGAGCTTACAGATCAGTTCTGAATCTCTCTGAAGACTTTAATATAAAGAGCAAGACTGACTGACTGTCTTGACAGATTGTGATGTTAATGAATTACAGTGAAATTAAATTCTCAGTTACACTTATTTTAAGATGTTCTTGAAGTTTTATTTATCTTAACATGTTGTAATTAATGTGCAGACAGCTTTTCTGAGACATGACTTCATATTAAACATCATTAAAAAGATTGAAAAGCTCTGTCTGCATTGAGATTTAAATCTTTTAAGATGTTTTATAAATAGTTAATGAGCTTCAGCACATCAACATTCAGACATCATCAGTGCAGAGCAGACATTAATTGAGTTTTTAAAATAGATCAACTTAATTCACAGTAACTATAGACAGACTGCTGACTCACTGAAGAGCATTGAGTATAAGCAGCATTGTACATAAATTTAAGTCATGAAACTGTAAGAAGAGTGTATAACTTTAAAAGAGACATTGTGTCACTATTACAGCACTGTGAATTTTAATTATATGATTATACAGCTTTAAAGAGAAAAATTATCTTCTTAATTGCTTACTTCAGTTAAACATATCATTACTGACTACAACTAATTAATTATTAACTTGTTTCTCTCAGTGATCAATGAATCTTTTATTGACATAATAAAGATAATGTTACATCTCTGCTTATAGTCAGAAAAGAAAGATCAATGAAACTTAAGCAAACTTAAACACAATGTTAACTTTTTCATTCACAGCTTTATATTCTGCAATAGCTCATCAAAGCTCATCATTAAGTCTGATATTCATGTTTAATTAACTTAATCAGTGATCAAAATAATCAGATCTGAGCAATGTAATCAATTTGCTGAGATCACTGAAGTCATTATTTTATACATAATGTTACAAGCACAGAAGCAGCTCATCACTTATATATGTCTCTTTTGCTTTAAGAATTTGCAGTGTTCACAGACTCAGAGATTTTTAATCATCATTAGCTTATGCAATCATTATTATATGATTCACTTTCAGTATCAGTTAGACACATTTTCATGCTCAATATCATCTTGTAATAAGATCATTCTGAATCTTAATTACTTCATTAATCATGCAGTCACAGTTTACAAGTCAGATTTAAGAGTCAGAGCATTCATAATGAAGATTCAGGAATGCAGTGCTAAATCAGAAACACTCATTTCTTTTAAATTGTAATAAATTCTTATAATAAGCTTTAAGTTATAAGAGCAAAGATGACATGCTGATTAAGAGATTCAGACAGAGAGCAAGAAAGAGGTGACTTGTTTGTATTAATAGAGTGCAAAAAGACTTTGCTAGTTCATGTAACTGCATGAAACACTTGAACAGTGAGTGCTCAAAAATAACTTTCATGATCAATGTAGATAGATAGATAGATAATTTATTTCACTCAGAGACACTATGTCTAAAGAGCTCTAGCACTATCATTCTGTCAAAACTATTGCTATGTTCATGTCTCACAAAAAGCTCTTACTGAAACATCTTTTTCTTGCTATTTTCTATACTCATTTACTCTGATATGCTCAGGTAATCATAGATGAGATTGTAAATATATTTTAAAGATAATTTTACAAATATTTAATGTTCTATGATCAGTGATTGAAGCAGGCACTATGTGATTATAAGATGCATGTTAGTAAGAGAGAAGATGATTAATGAGAGATAATAAACTTTATCATTAGACTTAATTAATAATTAAGTCTATCAATGTTCAAAACAAATTTGATGATGACTCTGACAGCTGTCATATCTAATGATCAGTCTTTCAAATCTGATAACACTTTATTCTTTAGACATTGAGAAAGAACACTTTCTTTTGTCATAAAATACTGCTGCAGAGACACTCTTTCTGTAATTTATTTGATGCAGCAAAACAGAAAATACTTTATATCTTCTTTCTCTACATCATAGACACAGTTCAGTAATTTAGTGACATTTATTCTGTATAGATATTTGTTGATTTTATTTATAATTATGCATAATTAAATGAGTATCTTCACTTCTATCTTCTTTAAACTATCATAAAGCTTCTTAATATGTTTATCTGACAGTGCTCTGTTCAGCTTTGTTGTGAAGTTTTTTATTTTTCTTAATAAAGTATACAACTTTTTCATGATCTCTATGACTCTTCTTGTGATGATGAGTCACACTTAATAGAAAAAAAGCTTTAAGAAAGCTTTCTATCTTATAAAGTTTCACACTGTCTTCTTTGTCACTGTCTGTTGTTGTGATGTTACTTTTATTGACAGTCAAATACACTGTATTTAATTTTCTCATTGCAGAAGCTTTTTCACAGCTTAATATATGACTTTTATGTTCATTTATTCTGACTGTTACTTGAATTGCATCAGTCTCTGAATTGCTGAAAGATTCTGAGTAATAATGTATATATTTTGTTCATAAATATGATTAGAAAGACATCTTAAAGTCTGACTGATTGCTGACAATTTGACTGTGTAAGAATTTTGCTTCTTTCTTGACTTTAGCATTCTTAAGTATATTACACATTGACTCATTGTAACATCTTTTTTTGTGTTTATAATGACTTCTTCTGCCTCAATCTTGTCATTTCTGACAGATGCACTTGTTGCAATGATGATGTCTTAAAGAGTATTAATAAAAGTTTACTTGTCTTTTTTCTTTCTTATTGTGTCTGCTTGTAGGCAAGAAGCTCATGACTAAATGCTATAGAACTTTATTGTTTTCATTCTGTTGCAGAGTGTCTCTGAGTCAAGTATTGATTTGTATTATCTAGTTAGATAATACATTATAGAGATAGAGATCATCTATTTACATAGACTCTCTATTTTGCATTTTCTTCAATTCTTATTTCACATTCTTTACAGAACACTATCAGTTCACAAGTCAATATCAGTTTGCATCTTAAGTCTATCTCAATAATTAATCTATAAACTTTATTCTCAACAGCTATCTTCAGAATTCTATGCTCTCAATAAACTGACATGTACATTCATTCTTTTAAGTCATGTAAAAAGTATTGTAACTGCAGTCTGCTCATTAAGTCTTCTGTTGCTTTCATTACATGCTGCATCTCACAGATTGTCAAATCTGTTTTGTGCTATCTTACAAGATCTCTCTTCTAAGATCAATCATGTCTAACAGAAATTTATTTATCTGTATTCTCTCTGTATTCTGAATAGTTAAGCAACACAGTGTTGTCTCTTTTATTAATTAAAGTGCCTTGTTGTTCTCTGTGTAATTTCAAGCACACTGAGTAATAGCTTGTATTGTTCATTCTTATTATAACATTGTTTCTTGTTCTAATATTCAGTGATATTCTTCTTTCAACAGAGCAGCTCAAGAGCATCTTAAGAGTGTTTTATTTCACAACTCAATATTCATTAATTGTAGAATCAATTTCACAGTTATATGTCAGATAATTTTTAAACTGTTTTCTTGTTGCTTGTAAATAGAAAAGTTTTGAGTTCTCTACATCTGTAGCCTCAGCTTGCAGACAGTGCTAGCTGATATTGACTCTTCTTGACTCTGCAAATATCTAAAGACATAAGTATTCACAGATTCTCAGTCAGCACTATGTGAAGATGAGAGTCATTGCTGATCTTTTGTCTCTAAACATGATCAGAAAGATATCTTAAAGCCTGACTGATTGTTGACAATTTGACTGTGTAGAGATTTTGCTCTTTTCTTGACTCTAGCATTCTTGAGTATGTTACATATTGATGTGTTGTGATTCTCATTTTTATATTTATAATGACTTCTTCTATCTCAACCTTGTCACAAGTATTGATTTGTACTATTTAGTTAAATAATACATTGTGAAGATAAAGCACATCTATCTACATAGATTCTCTATCTTGCATTTTTTTAAACTCTTCACTTACTTTCTTACAGAACACTGTCAGTTCACAAATCAATACTTATTTACATTTTAAGCTCATCTCAATAGTTAATCTAAAGACTCTATCTTCAACAGTTATCTTTAAGATTCTATTTTCTCAGTAAACTGACATGCATATTTATTTTCTCAAATCATATAAAAAGTATTATAACTGCAGTCTGTTCACTCAGTCTTCTGTTACTTTCATTATATGCTGCATTTCACAGATTGTTAAATCTGCTTTACACTATCTTACAAGATCTCTCTTTTAAGATTAATCATGTTTAACAGAAAATTACTTATCTGTATTTTCTTTATATCTGTAACAGTTAAGCAATATAAAATCACTTCTTCTATTAATCAAAGTGTTCTGTTGTTCTCTGCATAGATTCAAGCATGCTAAATTGTATTGTTGCTTTTTGTTATCATTATATTACTTTTATTACTTATTCTCTCAATCAGCAATATTCTTCTTGTGACAGAGCAGCTCAAGAACACTTTAAGAATGTTTTATTTCACAACTCAATGTTCATCAATTGTAGAATTAATTTTGCAATTATGTGTTGAATAATTTTTAAAGTATTTTCTTATCATCTACAGATAGAAGAGCTTCAAACCTCTTTATATCTGTAGCTTCAATCTATAAACAGTGCTGACTAATATTGACTCTTTTTAGCTCTGCAAATACTTGAAGCAACAGTATTTACAGGTTCTCAGCTGACATCACATGAAGGTGAGAGTCATTATCAGCCTATTGTTGATCTATTGCTTGTGCTTTGATGTATGTAACATATGCATCTTATACATATAATACACAAAATCTTTACCCTCTCAGCTGCAGCCTGAGCATCTTAAGTGTAATTTTAAAGACTTAAAATACTTATTTTAGATCTTTCTTGCTCATAATTAAGTCTTTTCATTCATCTTTAGTTGTGACCTGATACAGCATCACATTTTGATGACTTTGATGATCAGTCTCTCATCATGCAACTTAAGAGTCATCTGTATTGCAGAGAGAAATAGATTGCTGTTGTATATTTTATTTACTGTCAATTTGTACATAATGCAGTGATTGACTGTTTCAATGCATTCTTTCACCATAAATGTAATTTTTGCAAGCGCTTCTTCTTCAATCATGTATACAGCATGAATTCAGCTCAAAAGCAGGTAAATAGTATTCTCTGCTGTAGTTATAACTCATCATTCTTCTTTAATCTCAATCTAGATTGAAGTTATGTGACAGTCTTCTTCAATGAATGTAATTGTTGTTGATGGTGTGAGCAACAAAAGTGAAAGATGACACAATGAAGCAGCAAATGTTGTAAGTTTAATCAATGCTGATGATGTGAAACTTGAAGAGAAATAGTGTCATGAACAATCAATGATCATGAAATTGATTTTGCTATGTAAGTTTGTTTGAGGCAAGACCTGAGAGTATTTATGAAGTAAGATGAGTATTGACTGTTTTGAAGCTGAAGTGTGTGAGACAATGAAAAGAAAAGAGAGCTGAAGAAAACCTATCAAGATAGATTGTAAAGTTTTGACTCTGATGTCTGACTTCACACTACTACTAACTAACTAGATAGTAACTACATATCTTAACTTAGCTTGAACTTCAAGAGAGAATGCTCTGCAGAGATTATCTTAATGTCTTGTGATTGAGTCTTACTTTTCTATGTTGAGATTCAGAAGAAATTGAAGATGCTGAAGTAGTGCAGTTAATAGACATTGATGTCACATATGTGCATGTGTCTAAAATGCTGATCAAGTCATTGACAAATAGAAGTATCAAGATTACTCTGTAGATTCTGCTTTTACATACATGAATGAATCTTACTGTACTCTACAATCACAACTACAGTAAGGTCTAGACTGCAACTCTGCTATATCTTAAGTGTGAGACAATATTAACTAAGAAAGCATGTGCTCTGATGTCTTGATGACTTCACATTGCTAAATGTGATACTTACAGTACTCTAGAAGTTCATGTATGAATGAATGTCTTCAAGACATGTCATGTTTGATGAAAGTATGTACACTAGTTTCAAAGAAAGTTCAATAATCAGCAGTGTAACTAACACTTTGAGCAGAACTGCATTCATTACTTACTTAAGTTTTCTTGATAGTGTCATCATTTATCAATCTTTCAATCATGACAACACTACCATATACATACAAGTCACTATTCTCAACTCTCTCACCATCATTCACAGACAATAACAATGATACTGTCACAGTTCAGAGTCAGACTCAGTGTCACAGTTTGAAGTCAAACTCAGGCAGCTACAACTTAAGAAATGTATAAGGTCAGATATCTGAATGTTGACAACAGCTAATAGCTAGGTAAATAGAAAAGATGTGACTCAAGAAGAGAAAGATTCTGCAAAGAAGATCAGACTATGTACAGAAAGCTTGTGCACTAGTTCTTTCTTGACTAGCTACACAGCAGATTTTGTATCCACATTGTCTGCAGACAACAAGAAGCTCAGATTAGAATGAGCTGTGACAGGTACTGAGAAGTCAAAGTATGTAACTTTGACAAGTGAACACATCACACATTCAGAGAAAGTTATTACTTCTTGCAAAGCTCTACAAGTTCATCTGCAAAAGGTGCAGAATGATGTGAAGAGAACTCTGAAGAATTGAAAAGAAGTAATCAGAAAGTGAAAACTGGTGAAAAAGTGCAGATTGACATCAGGTTAACTTGACAGAGAGAAGAAAATTCCAAAACTGAAAAAGAAGAGTGCTACTCAAGCACAATTCACTGAAGATTAAAGACATGATGTAGATCTTATGAATAGACAAGATGACAATATTGATGAGATTGAGCTGACTAATGTTACAATCATCATCCTAATAGGCTCATTGAATGTGTAGATTCAGTGAACTACACCTTGAAGGTATACAGCTCAGTATAAGCTCACAGTGCTCATGAGTGAGCAAGGTGAGCAGTCTGATATATATACAGGTCATCTTTCTTAAGAAGATGAATGTGTTTAATGCAATCATTACTTAGTATACTACTAGCTATCAGTTAACTCTAACATGCCTGAAACTCTCTTATATCACAAGCTCTAACCTCTAGCCTCTATACCAGAGGAAGCTCTGATTGAGATGTAACACATTGAACATTCTTACAATATAAGACATGTCAGTCAGCACACAGAAAGCAGTCTTCATCAGTATGATCAATCTTCAGGGCCTCAAAGGTCTACAAGAGATGAGCAACATACTGAAGATATTGGTGTCAAATGTGTTCAGCAGCAAACATAAGAAGTTGCAAAGCTTCTTGACAAAGCTCAATCTATACATAGATTTCAATCAGAAGAAGTTTGGCTTCAAGATGAACAAAGATCTATACACAGTAGTCTATCTTAAGAATGCAGCATTCAACTGAGTCAACTTTAAACTGCATGAGTTTCTAGATAAGTCATCAAAGAAATGAAACATCAACAAAGAGTTGATCTTCAGTGACTTTAAGAAGTTCAAGAAAGAACTTTGAAAGACTTTTGAAGTGATTGATGAGAAAAGAGCAGCAGAATGATGACTTTACACATTAAAGATGAACAAGTCAGCAATTAAGTACTTGATAAAGTTTCAGCACATTGTGGCCTTAACTGACTGGGACAATGATGTCTTAGTATCACAATACTATTGAGAATTGAGTGAAGATATTAAAGATGAGATAGTCTGAAGAGACTGGCCTGAAGAACTTTAAGAGATAATAGATATCTTCATCAACATTGACAGTCAACAGTGAGAACAATGAATGAAGAAGACAGAACCTTATACAGCTTTAAGAACATGAAAACAATGATTCATCATTAGGACACAAGAAGATCTGATGAACCTTAACAATATTGAGAAGTGTGATCAGAAGTCACAAGCTAGATCAGTGAAGCATGAGTGCTATGACAGATAACTCACTAAGTTTCACACTTAATGAGCAGAGACTTGCAAATGTTATAACTGTGATAAATCTGAACATCTTGCTAGAGATTGCAAGAAGCCTCAATGACAGAGGAAAGATGTTGCAGCAATGAATACAATGATAGTGCATAACTGTCTGAGCTGAACAGTCTGCTATGATGACAATTGTTTTGTTTACATGAGCAGCAAAGATAGAGCTAGATGATACTCACAGTGATCAAGAGAAGGTTGAAATGACTATAATACAACAGATTAGCTGAAAGAATTAGTTATTTTAGAGAAAGTCATCAGAAATGACCTGAACAAGATTGAAGAGACTGATATTTGCAGAACTCAGAAAGAAGACACTGTAGAAGCTTAAGATCTAGAGAATCTTATCTGAATGTATCTGAATTTGAATGCAGACTCAGAGGATGTTGATAACTGAGAAGTCAACATGAAACTTAAGCAGAGCTATGAGCATCTCAAGAATTGATGTCTAGAATGATGTGAATGTCTGCTAAAAGAACAGCAGCAGACACTTCAAGAAGAAGTCATTGCTATCAAACAACATGAAGCAGAAACAGTAGCCATACAGCTAGAAGAGCTGACAACAATGATATGACTCACAATACAAGATCATAAAATGTCAGAATGATCACAAAAAGGTCATGAGATCAAGATACACCTACTCACAGACTATATGACATTCACAGAAGGATATTGAATGCACACAGAAGAGTATATGTCATCTAAGTTTCTCAACAAAGTGAAAGCACTAGAGAACCTCATTCAACACAAATATGATCAGTATGAGATGTATTAACACCTGAAATGAATCATCAGAAAGGGATTTGACAACTATGCAAAACTGATCACAACTGATAAAGAACTGACATGATTCAAAGAACTATGAAGAAAGTTTACTGAATCACAAGACAAATTTTGAAGCACAGGTCAGGCTCAAGGGACTTTGATAGAAGTTAAGAGCTTAGAGAAGTCAAAAAACCTTAAGCTTTCTCAGTGAGACTAGGGACAAAGAAGCTTTTAATGTCTTAACAAATCAACAACAACCATAAGATATGAGTTGACATCAAGATACTGCTGAAGAGACAACTTTGAGCAATGATAGATTTGAAAGTGATCAATAACTTTATATCACAATGAGCAATTAAATGGCTAGAACTGACACTGTGGTGAGTGCCTAAGTTTACACAAGTATTTATGATCAACAAAGAATACAAATGAATTTACAAAGAAGTTCATATTGAAGTTATAATAAAGAATGATTCACAGAAGTTGAGACTAGACATTCTCAAGTCAGTCAAGTATGACACTATACTAGAAATGCTCTGATTACACAAAAAGAACTTATAGATTGACTGAATCAACAAAGAACTCTATGCAACAGAGAATGCATATGATGTTTCTGAACAACTGAAAAAGAACTTATCAGAGTATAAGTCTTGAGATCATGAGATACTGCTACTAGAGAAAAGAGAATCAAAGTGAATGTCACTTTATCTTATGAGTGAGAATCAGCTAAAGAAAGTCCAGAACTACCTTGCTGAGAATTTAAAGAGAGAATTCATCAAATCATTAAAGTCATCAGTAGGATATCTGATTCTGTTTATATCAAAGAAGAATGACATTAAGTAACTTTGTGTTGACTACAGACAACTCAACAAGATAATGCATCAAGACAGTTATTCTCTATCACTGATAGAAGAGTTGCAAGACAGACTAGAAAAAGCTAAGTGATTCATGAGTCTAGATCTGAAGAAAGCATACTATCATGTATGCATGAAGAAGGGCAAAGAATGGAAAATGACATTTTAAATAAGATATAAATACTATGAGTACATCATTATGTCATTTGAGCTCAAGAATGCCTCAGTCACCTTTCAGAGACTCATCAACAACACATTGAGAAAGTATCTTAATGATTTTGTAATTACATATCTCAATGATATTCTGATCTATTCAGATGACCTCAAAATGCATCACAAATACATGCACAAGATTCTAACAAAGCTTAACAAACAAGCTATGTATGTGAAAAAGTCAAAAAGCAGATTCAAAATCAAGAAGATACAGTTTCTAGAATATGTCATTCAATCTAATCAGATCAAAAAGAATCTCAAAAAGACAGAGGCAGTCTGAGACTGATCTACACTGCAAAAGGTCAAGAAAGTACAAGTTTTTCTAGGGCTAACAAACTACTATTGAAAGTTTGTATTTAACTATGCAAGAATTGTAAAATCTCTTACACATTTGACATGCAAGAACAAGAGATGACATTGAGATAAGAAACAGAAGAATGCATTCTGTGCATTAAAGAAAAGTCTTAGTGAAATGACACATCTGTAAATACTCAATCAAGCATGCAAAAAGATACTGAAAATCAATGCATTGAATTTTGCAGTTAGAGCATGCCTATATCAGATTAAAGATGAACAGAAAAAGTCTATTATGTATTGATCTAGAAAGTTATCAGAATCTGAGAAAAGATACAAGATTTATAATAAGAAACTTCTTGCAATAGTGAAAGCACTGCAAGATTGAAGATCTTATCTTGTGAATATAAGCAAGTCTATTCAGATCTTTACAGATCATAAGAATCTGAGAAACTTCATAATAATTAAGTAACTGAATCAGTGACAGATTCACTGAACAGAACAGTTAGCAGACTTTGAATTTCAGATTCATTACAAGAAGAATAATAAGAACAGTGATGCAGACACTTTAAGTAGACAACCTGATCACAAAGAAGTGAAAATGATTCATGCTGAAATTCTGTGTAAAGACAAGAAAGAAACACTCATAAAAGACTTAGCAGCAACATTTAAGGTGAAGAATGCTTTCTTGATGAATGATGAACTCATTAAAGTGTGTCATGACAGCTGAGCTGACAGACATCTAGAAGTCAAGCATACAGAAGATCTTGTATGAAGAAGGTGCAACATAGATGATCTTTGCAATTGAATCACAGAATACATTGTTAGATGCAATTTATGCTGACACAATAAGATCTAGAGAGATAAGTGTTATGATGAAGTAACATAACTAAATGCACTGAATGCATCCTGAGAGTCTGTTATCATGAACTTCATCACAAAGCTATCAAAGTTCAAGAACTCAACATGGGAAGTCAGATTTGACAGCATATTGATTATAATGAATAGATTAATGAAGTACATGATGTTCATTTCATTCAGAGAGACTGCAACAGCATTAATATTGATGTACATCATACTGTGAGAATTGATTAGCAATCACAGACTATCAAAGAAGTTTATCATCAACAGTGACAAGCTATTCATGAGTAAGTTCTGAGAAACACTCACAGCAGAACTCAGGATAAAACACAAGATGTTAACAGCATATTACTCACAAATGAATGAGCAAAGTGAATGAATGAATTAAACAGTTAAGATGTACTTGTGACACTATGTCAACACAAAACAAAGCAACTGAGTACAACTGTTGTCAATGATACAGTTCATGTACAACAATGCATGAAACAAAATCACAGAAAAGACATCATTTAAAGTGAACTATGAATATCATCTGAAGGTTTGAAGAGATCTGTGAGTGCATGAATCTCAGAGCCAGAGAGTGATATTGAATATTGCTGAGCTCAAGAAACTGCATGTCAATCTCATGAAGAGAATCAAGAGACAGAAGAGATAAACAACAGAGATAAAATCATTTAAAGTTGACAAGAGAATATATCTATGAATGAACAACATGTGAACAAAGAAGAAGAGCAAGAAACTCATGAACAAGAGCATTGAGTCATTCATGATCAAGAGAAACATCAAGAAGCTAAGTTATGAGCTAGACTTATCTTAAGAAATGTGAATACACTCAGTATTTTACACATTAATGCTTCAACAATGCAATCAGTTCATATCACTTCAAGCCACATCAATGCCTGTTGAACCTGAAACTGAATATGAAGTAAAGAACATTCTAGAGAAGAGAATGATTAGTGAGAAAGCTCACTATCTTGTTAAATAAAAAGAATATGATGCTTCAGAAAGCACATGAAAATTTAAGAACAACTTACTTAACTGTGTGAGAATGCTTCAGCAGTTCAAGAAGAAAAGACTGCAGATATAAGACTGTCTTAGAAATTCAAAGATAAGAGATTTGAAGAATCAGAATCATTCTTATCTTCAGAAACATCATTGTTATCATCAGCAAGTTTGTGAGCAAGACAGAGTGCCTTCTCAGCAACTTTATTTTTTGTATGTTTTAATGTCTTATAAAGATGAGTGACTCTAGCAAGAGCCTGTGCAAGTTTTTTCTCAGTAATAGATAGATTGAACTCAAGTTTATTACATGTATGATCAAGAGATTCTCACAACACATTGACACATGAACAACTGCAGTGAACACACTCAGCACACTTAGAATGATTCTTTATCTTTATGCAGAGAATTAAAAGATTGAAACAGTGAAGATAGATAGTTAACACTGAATCACTGTCTTTACTAATGAATTGATAAAGACAAAGATGATTGTATGTTTTGAATGATTTCATCATGAAAAGCTTACAGATTATGAAGATGAAAACTTTCATTTAAATAGACTCTAGAGAACTAGCACCTAAGAAGAAAGAATAATGTTATGATCATTGTGCTAATAGACTCATTAAATGTGTAGATTCAGTGAACTACATCTTGAAGATATACAGCTCAGTATAAGCTTACAGTGCTCATGAGTGAGCTGAGTAAGCTGACTCATGATGCTTATGAGTGAGCAAGATGAACAGTCTGATATATATACAGATCATCTTTCTTAAGAAGATGAGCATCTCTCTTAAGAAGATAAATATGTTTAATGCAATCATTACTTAACATATTACTAGCTATCAGTTAACTCAACATATCTGAAACTCTCTTATATCACAAGCTCTAACCTTTAGCCTCTATATCAGAGGAAGCTCTGGTCAGGATATAATAACTGATTTAAATAAAAGTAGAAAAGAAGAACAACTTAATAGAACTTTTGATGAACTAGAAATTTAATAATGTAATTTATAGCAATCATAATGATATGATAACATTGAGATTCAACTACTGTATTATTTACATTGCTTCAACATTGATCATATCTATTGTAAAGAGTAGAAATGTCTATCATTTACAAGACTTAATATAGTGTGACTTCACTCAAACTTCATGTTATCATTTGTTTAAATATATCAATCACTTCTTCTTACTGCACTCACTATGTTACAATTTGTTAAGTTGAAGATGACTTTTTTATAGAGAAATACATAGTGATTATCTAGTCACAACTTTTCACTACACAGAAAACTTCATCAAGAAAAGATCTCATCAACTTCAAAATCTTCTCTGTAAGTTCTTCTACACAAACACTCTCAAAGACAAACATCAGAATTTAAATTACAATGAAAATTCTTTATAAATTATTAATTTTCAACTTCTTTATCTCTCTCACAACTCATCAATCACAAACACTCTTCTTCTTCTACAAAGATTCATCAGTTCTTTATCATCACACTTACAACACTCAACTCATTATTTTAACTCACAATCTCAACTTTACACTCATTCTCTTCAGCCTTCACATCTCAATCACTGCATCAACTCAAAACAGATACACACACATCAACATTAATAACTTATCAGCTTTCAACATTATGCTAAGTGATCTAGATATTTACATCATCTTTAAGTACAATTTTTTTCATTTTTAACTCTCTATCATCTACTTATCTATAAACTCTACTCACTAACCTTAACTCTTACATCTTAATCAATTAAACACTTCATCATCTTCTTTCTCTTCATCACTTACAGTCTCACAATCTTCTATCTCTTCATCTCTCTACACATCATTCAGCACCTTCACCTCCCTTCACAACAACAACAACAACAACAACAACAAGAGCAACACAAACAATCATTATCACTGTCATCATTACTTACACTTAAAGTTCAAGATCTTTTCATGCAAATCTTCACATCTAACAACTTCAATGATTACAATCTCAATATCATGATGTCATAAACCATCATGTCTGTTCAATCACCACAATCTACAATGTTCACTTCAGCAGCAGCAACAGCAATGAAGAAGAAGTAACAGAAAAGAAATGAGATGATTTTATCTTTAACAATAATGATAAGAATTAGAACAAAAATACAGATTCTCTTTGTCATTATCTTGAGCTGCTTGAATCTGCATTTTAATTTAATCAATTGAGATTCAAGTTAGAGATGATAACATAACTTCAATAATAATCAGAGGTGTTCTACCTGAGATCACTTCATTGCCTGAAAGAAAAGAAACAGAACATCTATATCAGACTGAATCATATAATTTGAAAGACTTTCAAACAGAATGACAATTCAATTAGAAATCTATGCAAATGGTTTGCAAGAATCCTTGAACATATGTATTTAGAGTGTCGGACCAATGCCAACAATATACCTTAGCATCAAAGATGACAGGTAGGACCTCACTTTTGAAAGGCTTGTCGAAGGCTTCTTAACTTTTGACCTTGAGGAGAGGTCGTTCCAGGTGATTAGTAATCTCAGGGAGCTCACCGAGATTCCACCGAGCCTAGCTGACCTGATCGATATCCGCTTTGATTCTGGTGCATGAAGAAATATTCAAGGCCAATCAAAACCATCTGTGAGAACGACTTTGAATATTCCGATATGCTGGTGATCCCTAAGAGTGATTAATTCAAGATGCCACCAAAGCAAGTTCTTCGTTTTGAAACACCGTAGCAGGGCAAGTGCAAGTGCGAGTAGTGACACTAATAGATCGGAGTGTATTGCCCTAAGTCCGCCTTGATGCGGCTTAAACACCTTTGGGTTGGGTCTTTGGGGTCAGGCAGGATTCCTCGTTGCAGGGTACGCCATTGTTGTAGATGACTGATGATGATCAAGCCCCTTGGAATTGTCGGATCACTCGATTGCTTCTGTGAGTCCTTGCTTATGACGGCTTTAACACAGAGTATGCATGAGTGTGATAAGACACTGTCTTGCCATGCTTTGCTATTCCTCCTATCAGAGTGTGGGGAAGACTCAAGAATGCTGTGGAGTTTTCATCTTGAATTTCTTCTTTTTGGTAGAAGAAGTCTTCATAGGGACCTTATGTTTAGGCATAGTGACAGTGATGATGGGGGTGACAGTGAGGTCAATTGGTGGGTGGGATTTGGCAGGTTTTACATGTCATTTCTAAGAATGTTCGAAAACCGCTGTATGTTAATGTTGGGAGATAGTCTTTTAATGAAAAGCCAAAAGAAACCAAAGAACGACTAACACTACATCAAAATGGAGCCAATGTCCAACCCTTGACAAGGAAACAGACAGTAATGAATGGATATGATTGCGTTGGAGCAGCCTACTCAATGTATAGCTCCTCCTGTTAATGGGGCACACAACGTCCCGAGATGCTTCCTTATTGCACAATTCTGCGACTTTGCAAGTTAACGCAGGTGCAGAGCGCGTCTCTCAATGACCCGGAGAGCCACGACCTGGAGAGCCACCAGCCGGAGAGCCCTGAGGGCTAGAGCCAGCAATGGGATCGGTCAAGCCAGCGTCCTTCTGTGCTTTGAAAATTTGAGCAGCCTCTGACACCACGCCGTTTCCGGCTGGGAAGCATGCACCTTGTTGAACACAATGGACCCCGCACCTGCTCTGGTTTCAGTTTCACGGTGAGATCGTCAACGCGGAAAAGGAACCTACAAGCTGAACGAAGGGAACCAATTTCGCGTAAGAAAGGTCCTGCCGGCTACCCATTGACTTAGTCCAGCTTCAGCCATGCATGCTGCTAGGCATGCGAGCTAGAACAATGTAAGCCGAGGTGACGGATTCGGGGTGTCTACAGTACTCACGCAGGCAGTGCTCCACCGCTTCTCAAGGCCACCATCACCGGATCGATCCTCGGAGCCTGAGGGTGAGACACTCGTAAGCTCGCCGGTGTCTCGCCGCCTGACCGAGAGGCCAGTCTCCGTGTCTGATACCTCAGCCCCTGTGGCCAGCCGCACTGATTCGGCCTCGGGCTCTCGAGCTTGAAGTACCGCAGAAAAGGCAGTCCCAAAGGAGAGGGCAGCGATGAAAATGGCGGCACACTTCATGATGAAATGGATGAACGAAGTCGAGTGAGAACAAGATCAGGTAAATGTCTATATGGAAGTGACTATCAGATTTTCGGAAGACTGCCAGTTGATCAATGTTGATTCCTTGAGCAGGCGCGGTGACTTATATACACAATCCATGGACCAGGCCACGGTATACTGTATGGAAGTTGAAGTCCAACACCCACGACATCACATCGGAAAGGCCAACAAACCAGCACCATAATGGTGTTGGACATCCTGGTTATGTTGGTGATGAAGCTGGCAATTGAAACTGTTGGAGGATGTGATGAAGTTCGGGGCATGCTTTTTAAATAGAACTGTATCTGTTTATACCTGAGACACACGAAGGAGCAAAACCCGGAGGATGATAGCTCCAGGTAGCCGCCGAGTTTGTTGAAGATAAATATGCACAGCCTACAAGTAGGTAAGACGTAATGCTGACTAAGGTAGGTAAGGTATTCTTGGTAACGGCAGCCTAAATTGTACTCACATGACACTCCATAACCTTATAACTTATAACTGTGCCCCATTCTCAACACTTACACAGACCCGCTCAATCTCACTCTACAGAGAAAACCAAGCGACCTCTTCATTTCAAAGGAACACTTCAACATGGTGAAGCAAGATAAGCTCAGCGTCGACGAGACCGGTAACACACACAACCACGAGTCAGAAATGGATCACTCCAAGCCTGAGGCCGCAGCAAGCAGCGATCAAGGTCCTTTCTCCAGCGATCCATTCGCTGCCAACTACCGAACCGTCCTCGACTTAAACGATCCCAAGGTTTTGGCGACATGGGCAGAGTTCGAGGCATTGACAGGGCTTCGTTTCACGCGCAAGCAATTGCAAATTTTGCACAGCGTCGAGTGGACGGAGAGAATGCGCCCATACGACCAATTCAGAGTGATTCTCAAGGTAAGTAATTATTCTACTCATCTTGGACAGGTTCCCTAGCAGTAATGGATCGCTCACTAAACACGTGTAGGAACGGGGTTTGCTGGAGAGATATCAAGACCTCTTCGTCAGAGACAGTCCTACCGATGAGAGGTTTAAGAGTCTGCAAAGTCTCTTTCACGAAGAAGCACCAGATTTAATGGACCGGTTCATGAGTCTCTGGAAGCGGTACACGGAGCCTCCGGCGCCCATATCCATACCTGGCTTCGATGATCGGGAGAGTAAGCTGTAGGGTTGGACGACGTGCTTATTTTTCAGGGGTTGGATTTCTCTCTAAAGTCTACCTACGCTGTGATGATATCCGTATACAAGAAACTCAAGTGTAGTAGACTTTCCAAGCATACGTTGTATAAAGCAGCTACTTTCTCTACGGCCGTTGTAGAAGAGCATCATCTACTGTCTAGGCCGTATTACTTCTCACTACTATCTATATTTACTTCTCTTTCCGTCTGCTACTGAAATTTGCTCGGCATATGCACCGCCTGTTGGATTGAAGGAGTGGGTGGAGTTATCTTCCTACGTTAATGTGAAACAATCCTTTCAACGCCACCAACACCACCACATTACCAACATCTGATAGCGAGTCTCGCACCAACACCGGAGAACTTAACATTCTATAAATACAATATCATCAAAATGACAGTGCCGCCAACATGCAGGTTTACAGCCCAGACAGTACGGGCCAGAGCCCTATGAACTGTTTCAACCAGGACCAAAGCCTTACTGCATCATCAGTTGCCACCATAAATCCTATGGTTGAAATATCACCAACGCTGGCGCAGCACCAACACCTCAATCTATGTCAAGAATTGTCTATAATGGGTGCTCAGAGGACACAGTTCTCAGTTTGATACTCATGGACTGAGCTGGCGAAGTCTCTCAATATAAAAGCTGTGCGCTCTCCAGCAGAGCTATATCTTTTCTCTACACTCCACAACAACCAGTTCAATCATCTATCAGCAGTCTTCTCTCAAACTTCTACGCGGCTAGCAATCACACTTCGTTCTGAACTCTACCCAGTTATCTCCACTGAGATCTTTTACCTCAGACCACAGCCATAATGCATCTCTTGACTATCTTTGTCACCGCTGCCTCTTTGCTTCCACTGGCATCTGCGAATTGTTACAAGGAAGGGCCATCCAACACCAACAAGCAGTTGGCCCTCGACAATATCGATAACATCTGCAAAGTGATGCAAGGCAGCTTTCGCGCGGGGCTTGAGCGAACAGGATGTGTCACCAGCGCGTCCCAGGGGAACGAATGGTTCTTCAGCGTCAAGTGCATCGCAAAGGACGACGATGTGCTCCCACTCGACCTATGCACCTTTGGTCTAAGCCGAGAGGTCAACGGCTGCAAGACGGGTGGTGATCGCAAAGAGAAGGGTTGGGAGTTCAGGTAAGTTTCCTTCCACCATGTTACGGTGCAGTCTCCGTGCTGACCAGCCGCAGGAGTGACTCCAATGTTGGCGTTTGCATGGACACCACTTATATCAATACCCACTCTGGACGGAAGCGAGGAAGTAACCCTGCGTTCAGCGAGCTCGAGAGCGGCAACGGCGAGGAGAAGAGGGAGGTGAAGGTTACATACGGTAACCCGGTGCCCCCACAACCCTGGGAGAAGAGGGAGGTGAAGGTTACATACGGTAACCCGGTGCCCCCACAACCCTGGGAGAAGAGGGAGGTGAAGGTTACATACGGTAACCCGGTGCCTCCACAACCCTGGGAGAAGAGGGAGGTGAAGGTTACATACGGTAACCCGGTGCCTCCACAACCCTGGGAGACGAGAGCCCGTCCGGTGGTTGTTTAGGTCGGGACTGGACTGCGAAGTTTAATCCGCCGTGGCTCTTGTTTAGGCTTGTGGGGTTATCGTCTCTGCGTCAGTGAAACCCAGAATACGTTGAAGTTGTTATGTTGGAATTCCGTTTGATGTTTTCGTCTTTCCTCGCTGCTTCACTTTACAGTTCTTCACTCATTAGCTAGGTACTTAGCAAATGCATGCTGTCGTTCATCGCATGACCGACTTGATCGTAATAAGTGTGAGCGTCAGAGAAAACACATGGCGATAGGGTCTCGAGAGCAGTGGCAATTAACATAGCCAGTAGCTTTCGGGACGCGGGTTGGATTATGGCTTGGAACGCCGTGGACTTGCGATTGCCATTGTGAGCCAAGGTGAAGGCAAAATGCTCCCACAATCAGCTCACACCCTATGGTGATGGCGACCTCAGGGTTTAGTAACCCAAAGAGTTGCAAACCCATGAGGAGATAGGGAGTCCATGGCCCTGCATCCACACAAGGTAGGTAGGTAATTTATTCCGCCCAGAGGCACTACACCTAAAGGGCTCTAGCGCTATTATTCTGTCAAAACTATTGCTATGTTCATGTTTCACAAAAAGCCCTTGCTGAAACATCTTTTCCTTGCTAACTTCCATACTCATTTACTCCTAATATGCTTGAATAGTTGTAGATGAGATTGTAAATGCATTTTAAAGATAATTCTACAAATGTTCAGTGTTCTATGATCAGTGATCAAAGCAGACATTATGTGGCTATGAAGTGCATGTTAATGAGAGAAAAGATGATTAATAAGAGATGATGAGCTTTATCATCATGATTGATAGTCAAGTCTGTCAGTATTTAAGACAAATTTAATGATGACTTTAACAGCTGTCATGTCTGATGATCAGTCTTCTGAGTCTGATGATGCTTTACTCTTTAGACATTAAGAGAGAGCACTTTTTCTTGCTGTAAAATACTGCTGCAGAGACACTCTTTTCATGATTTATCTGATGCAGCAGAACAGAAAATACTTTATGTCTTCTTTCTTTATGTCACAGACACAGTTCAATGATTCAGTGACATTTATTTTATATAGATATTTGTTGACTTTACTCATAACTATGCATAATTAAATGAATATCTTTGCTTCTGTCTTCTTTAAACTATCATAAAGCTTCTTAATGTGTTTATCTGACAGTGCTCTGTTCAGCTTTATTATGAAATCTTTTACTTTTCTTAATAGAATGTATAACCTTTTTATGATCTTTATGATTCTTTTTGTGATGATGAGTCACACTTAATAGAAAAAGAGCTTCAAGAAAGCTTTCTGTCTTGTAAAGTTTTGTACTGTCTTCTTTGCTGTTATTTGTTGTTGTGACATTACTGTTGTTAACAATCAAATACATTATATTTAATTTCTCTGTTGCAGAAGCTTTTCTGCAGCTTAATATATGACTTTTATATCTATTTATTCTGACTGTTACTTGAGTTGCATCAGTCTCTGAATCATTAAAAGATTCTGAGTAATGATGTATATATTTTGTCTCTAAACATGATTAGAAAGACATCTTAAAGCCTGACTGATTGCTGACAATTTAGTTATGTAGAAATTTTGCTCTTTTCTTGACTTTAACATTCTCAAGTATGTTACATATTGATGTGTTGTGATCTTCATTTTTATATCTATAATGACTTCTTCTGTCTCAATCTTGCCACAAGTATTGATTTGTACTATCTAGCTAGATAATACATTGTGAAGATAAAGCACACCTATCTACATAGATTCTCTATCTTACATTTTCTTAAATTCTTCACTCACTTTCTTATAAAACACTGTCAATTTACAAGTCAATACTCATTTACATCTTAAACTTATCTCAATAGCTAATCTAAAAACTCTGTCTTCAACAATTATCTTTAAAATTCTATTCTCTCAATAAATTAACACATATGTCTGTTCTCTTAAGTCATATAAAAAGTATTGTAACTGCAGTCTATTCATTCAGTCTTTTATCACTTTCATTATATGCTGCATCTCACAGATTGTCAAATCTGCTTTACACTATCTCACAAGATCTTTCTTCTAAGATCAATTATGTTTAACAGAAAATTGCTTATCTGTATTTTCTCTGTATCTGTAACAGTTAAGCAATATAAAATCACTTCTTTTATTAATTAAAGTGTTCTGTTGTTCTCTGTATAAATTTAAGCATACTAAATCATATTATTGCTTCTTATTGTCATCATATCACTCTTATTACTTATTTTCTTAATCAGCAATATTCTTCTTGCAACAAAGCAGCTTAAGAGCACTTTAAAAATGTTTTATTTTACAACTCAATGTTCATTGATTGTAGAATTGATTTTGCAGTTATGTGTTAAATAATTTTTAAAGTATTTTCTTGTTGTCTGCAGATAAAAGAGCTTCAAACTTTTCTGTATCTGTAATCTTAATTTACAGACAGTATTGACTAATATTGACTCTTCTTAGCTCTGCAAATACTTGAAGCAACAGTATTTACAGATTCTTAGCTGACATTATGTGAAGATGAGAGTTGTTATCAGTCAGAATGAAACATAATCTTAATGTGTTCAAATTCTCTGTTACAGAATTGCTCACTCAGTAAGATTTAGTGTTCTCTTGCTGCTCTTCTTCATCAGCTTTTCTCTCTGCTTCTTTCTGTTGCCATCTTCTTCACCTTCAGCTTTTCTTCAGTGCATCAGCAAAAATGCTGTGATATTCTGCTTTCTCTAGTGTTGTGATAATCTTTCTGTTCACTGTTGCTACCTTATGAGTTTCATACATATTGTTGTGTATTAGATTCACCAGCACTGCACCTCAAACTCAACTTTAACTCACTTGTGATGAGTAAAGAGATCATCACTGTACATACTGTAATAGTGTGCTTCTCTAACCAGATCTTATCTTATGCTCTTGCAAGTCTCTGTAACATAAGAGCCTCAAATCATCTTTTCTTTTACATAAGAATCACAAAGTATTTCTCTGTGTCTATTTTCATTCTCATTTTCTTATAGATCTCTGTTCTGCATCATTTCTCTCACATCAGTTCTTTCATTGCTTTTCTCTGTGATCTTGTTCTTCATCTGCTGTTGTGCTCTTCACTGCTCATTAAATAGAATCTGCTGAGTCAACTTTAGATGAATTGCAGTGTGCTGTTGTGATGCATCATAAGTCTCTTTAGAATTCAGAATGCATATTCTGAGAAGGTGAACAGCAATTTAGACAGTGAATCTGAGTTTGAGATTGATTCTATCTGACACTGAGCTGTTAAAACTTCAACAGTTTCTTAAGAAGCTTAATCTGAAGAAGATGCAGCACAATCTAATGAACACAATGATCATCTTGCAGATCATAGTCATGAAACAATGAAAATAATACTATTCTCTCTCTCTTCTCTCTTCTTTCTCTGTTCTCAGCTTTCAGCTTGCTCAAAATGTCAGTCTGTTGCAGCTGATTAATTCTCTAACTTCTGACCTTAATTATTGTGCTGTTCTGCATCAGAACTTCTTAAAGCTGCTTAAAAAGTATGATGCTGTGATCTTTAAGAACTATCTGATGTGATATTGTAGTCATCATTTATGTATACAGTGTCTCAACATCTTCAAAAGTCACTGAAAGATTCTGCAGCAGCTGTATTATGACAAGATCTGAAAAGTTGTCAACAAGAATGTTGAGAAATTTGTTATTATGATAAGTTTGTTGATTAATGTTACGGCCATACCCAGTAAAGGTTATGTAGTAACTAGATATACGCGGGTACAGCGTATTCACGGGTATAAGGTCGCCCGGCTCGATATGCTCGCGGCGACCTCAGCGAGGCGATAGACCTCTGGGAGATCTATCAGCTCGCCATGCTCGCGGCGACCCCGGCGAGCACGGCGATCTAGCAGTATATAGACAAGCCATCTCCCCTAAGGAGATGGGCGTGTTCAATGCAATCGTTACTTAGCATACTACTAGCTACCGGTTAACCCAACGTGCCTGGAACCCTCTTATATCACAAGCTCTAACCCCTAGCCCCTATATCAGAGGAACCTCCGATCGGGATGTAACAATTAACTTCTCATAAAACATACATTGAGACTGATTAAATAATCAATACTTGCATAAAAACTTCTGTAATGAACATAATCTGATCTGAGACAACAGAAAGAAGCACATTGTCAATTATACTGTTCTTTATGAAGTGCTTTACTATCATTGAGTATTTAACATCAAGATTTACAATCTAAAGCAGAAGCACATTTAGCTTACAGCAGTGCTTCTGCTTTTAATTTACACTGAATTCAGATCTGATGCAATAGTTAAGAGTAGCAATTCAGAAATTGTCAGCATTAACATTACATTATATTATAAAGATCTTGTGCTCAAGCTTCTGCAGCCTAAACAGAGACTGTTGTTTCTTATTTTAAAGATAAAAATTTATTTAAACAAAAATAAATACAAACAAGACAAGTCATAAGTCTCACTGCATACTTGAAGTGATCAGTGAGTCATGAACTGAATGTATTGATAAAAATGTACAGAAAATGAATTACAATTTATAAGAATTAAATATATTCTGTTATGTATTCTGTCATTCACTTCACAGTAATTGTCTTTGTCAATAATGCATTTCATTTCAGACTGATTAACACAGATCTAACAGTTTGCATTATGCACAGCTTTCATTACTTAGATAGTCAGATTATTATCAGATTTGCTCTTTAAAACAACATACTGAATACATTGATCTTCTGTTGCTCTCAGCAGATCATAAAGAGTGTAACAATTAATTTAGTTAGAGTCATGTCAGACACTATCTTTTTATATAAAATCAGAAGACTGAGCTAAAATGCTGACTTTAAGCAGTCTTTTTATCTGTATTGCATTCAGCAAGAAGTGAGAACAGAACTGACAAATTTATTTTAAATCTCTTTTCTTGAATCTTTAATCTAAAGAGCAAGACTGACTGACTGTCTTGACAGATTGTGATGTTAATGAATTACAGTAAAATTAAATTCTCAGTTATGCTTACTTTGAGACATTTTTGAAGTTTTACTTATCTCAACATATCATAGCTAATGTGTAGACAGCTTTTCTGAGACATGACTTTATGTTAAACATGATTAAAGAGATTGAAAAGCTCTATCTACATTGAGATTTTAATTTTTCAAGATGTCTTACAGACAGTTAATGAGCTTCAGCACATTAACATTCAGACATTATCAGTGTAAAATAGACAATAGTTGAGCTTCAGAAAAAGATCAGCTTAATTTACAGCATCTATAGATAGACTGCTGATTCACTGAAGAACATTAAATATAAGTAACTTTGTTTATAAATCTAAGTCATGAAGCTGCAGAAAGAGTGTGCAGCTCTGAAAGAGATGTTGTATTACTATTACAGCACTGCAGATCTCAATCATATAATTGCACAGCTTAAGAAAGAAAAATCATTTTCTTAATTACTTACTCTGATTAAATATGTCATTGCTGATCACAACTAACTGACTGTTAACTTGTTTCTTTCAGTGATCAATGAATCTTTTACTAACATAATAAAGACAATGTTATGTCTCTGTTTACAGTCAGAAGACAAAGATCAATGAAGCTTCAGTAATCTTAAACATAATGTTAACTCTCTTACTCACAGCTTCAAGCTCTACAATAGCTCATTAAAGCTCATTTTTAAGTTTAATGTTCATGTTTAATCAACTTAATTAATGATCAAAATGACAAGGCTTAAGCAATGTAATTAACTTATTAAGATCATTAAAGTTGTCATTTTATGCATAATTTCATAAACATAGAAGCAGCTCATCACTCATATGTGTCTTTTCTGCTTTGAGAATCTGCAGTATTTGCAGACTCAGCAATTTTCAATCATTGTTAGCTTACATAATCATTATTATATGATTCACTTTCAGTATCAGATAGACACATTTTTATGCTCAATATTATCTTGCAACAAGATCATTCTGAATTTCAATCACTTCATTAATCATGTGATCATGATTCACAAATCAGATCTGAGAGTCAGAATATTCATAATGAAGATTCAGAAATGCAGTGTCAAATCAGAAACACTTATTTCTTTCTGATTGTGACAGATTCTCAAGATAAGCTTTAAGTTGTAAAGATAAAGATGATATGTTGATTGAGAGATTCAGACAGAGAGTGAGAGAGAGGTGATTAGTTTATAAATTAAGAGTAAAAGACTTTGCTGATTCATGTAACTGCATTGAAGACTTGAATAGTTAATGCTGAAAAAAACTTTCATAATCAATGTATATACACAGTAGCTAGTATCTACCTTGCTAACTTAACTCTTCTCACTGTTCTCACTGTTCTTGTTGTGGTTCTTGTTGCTGCTCTTGACAAGAAGTATAGAAAGGTAAACAGTAATGATGTAGGTAATGATGTGAGTGACAGTAAGAGGTCTGGGAAAATGTTTAGCTAAGTCTTTTTCATATTAATAATATAATTCTAGGTAACCTTTCATATTATCAATTGAATCCATACAACACTAATAGTAATGTACATGTACAAAGTACCTTAATAAAATCTTGTTTTGAGCAAGATTACCTGATGTGTGCTTGCACAATGAGGCACTGCTTTCTCATTTACAGCATTAACTTCAAACTTCACATCTTGCTTAAACTTCATCTCAGCCTCAAAGACTCTGCTTATTACAGCAAAGATGACAGCAACAGTTTCATTAACAGATATGTCATCTCTTACTGCTGTGCTCAACCTTTATTGCATATTTCACTTCAGAGCACCTAACAACATCATGACTCAATCTGTGACATTTCTTAAATCTGAGATTGATGTGTCTTGATACTTTAACAAAGCTATTGGCCTCTTGAGTACAGCCATCAATAAGGTATATGTTGATTGTGATAGTACAGATCATCACATTCAACAGATACAGAGTGATTTAATCATCTTTGAGTTCAAGATTGACCTTGAATTTTAGTATGTTCACAAGTGATTCAGAAAAGTTGATGAACACCTTAATAACATTGATGAACATCTCAATAAAGTCAACAGACATCTGAAAGATCTCAATGAATGTCTTATTAATGTGAACTGTCACCTTATCAATGTGAACTGTCATCTTAAGATCATAAAGAACAATATTGACAAGCAGTTTAAGCACAATTTAACTTTTCAGAGAAATCAACTAATTTATATATTGAAGGCTCAGATTGAATGGATTGCTGAGCTTAAAGTGAATAAAATGAGTATGAAAAGAAATGAGATGACTAATGTGTTTTTCATAACAGTTTGATGATTCTGACTCTTAAAATTTAACAGTATGCATAAACATCATTACTTATCTCTTTCTTTCTTAATTAAAAAATCACTACTAAATATCATTGTAGTTTCTGCTCTTCAAAAGCTGGCAAAGCACTATGTGATCAAGAACTACAAAGAGTGAAAGATAATGAAGTTCAAGAATCTAGATGCAACTCAGTATCACTGTCTCAACAATGTCATCACTGTGCATTCAGAACATTGTCTACATGCACTTGCAGTGAGATGAAGTCTTGAGTATGAACAGCTTTAGATGTTGCAGGTGTGAAATATAAATCATTAGATGCTGAAGTGAAAGATAAATGATAGTGAGACAGAGTCATGATGAGTGAGGTTCAGATTAGACAGTAAGATAAAGACAGAGATCTTTATTCTTTTCTTCAACAGCTGTCAGACTCACATTCAAAGACATATCAGAACATCAGCAAAGATCACAATGTTCATTAATATAACTCTTTCAGCAGTTCTAAAGAAATATGAGCACATCTCTGATTAAATCAACTCTGTTAAAGAGCTCAGCAAGGTCAGGTAATCTGACTTCTTTCTTACAGTGCAACATCATTAATTCTGTATCTTCTATGAGATGAACTCATCAGCCTTAAGTAATAAGTAATAGAGTCTGAGTGACAGTGCTGTTGATCAGTAACTGAGAAGCTCTTAAGAGATTGCTGTCATCTGCAGCACAGATGTAAGATAAAAATGACTTAAATAAAACTAATAATTTACTGTGTGACTGCTCTGTTGACTCATACACAATGTTAATGTGTTACTCATGATTATCTTGCTTTCATTACACAGTGAAGTTAAGATATAATGATGACTCACTGTCATTCTAAGCTTCACTTCTCACTCTAAAGTTAAGCAGTAGATCTTCATTATCATTAACTATTATGAGAAGATTTGCAATTCATCATGTGTATATCTTCTGTAAATCTTCAACTAGACACTGTCACTGTAAGGTAGCCTGAATTAAGCATGATTAATAGTCAGCTTGAGACATATCACAAATACATATACATAACTTTGCTTAAAGAAGCATACACAGAAGTTAAGATGATCTATTCTTCTTTATTAGGCACAGCTAACAGATGTGAATTTAAGCATTGTGCTTGTTCATAGAATCTCTATCTCAACATATCTTCTTGTTAAATTCTGTTCTTCAAGTATGTCACAAAGTCACACAGTCAGAAGAAGAAGTCTTCAAGAATTGCTGCAGCAAAGATTTAGACATTAAAGAAAAGTTCTACTCAAGAAGATGCATGAGCTAAGCTTTATGTGTGATGCAGACATATATGTCTTTACACATCATTGTGTCAGATACTACACATACAAGTCTATAGAGCACTCAGAGTGATCATTGACAGAAGAAGAAATTGTAAATTAGAAGATTTTTCATCAATAACTGCATTGAATGTATGATGATGATGCAAGAACAGATATTACTCAATTTTAGAGTGAAAAATGAGAACAGACTTTGAGCAGAGCTCAAGAAAGAGTAGGTTTGAGAAACAGAGTTAGACACTGAAAGAGTCATTGATTAGAATGATTTTACTGTAGATGCAATTACTTCTGATTTATGACTTTACATCAGTTCATATTGACAATCTGTCTGCTGCATCATTCACTCATCACTCTGTTCAGCAAGCCTTTGTGAAGCCTGAGAAGAAATGAAAAGTGAATCAGATCTTAAATTGTTGTTAATTTTGTGAAAAGCTCAGATATCTTGTGGCCTGACAAGATTACTCATCATCATGACAATCATTCAAGAATATAAAGAATTGCAGTGATCTTGTTTGTGTCTTTCACAGTTAAAAATGAAGAATCTCAGATATTAAAGAAGTTGTGAGGTGAATCTTGAGTGAGTAAAAATTGTAGATAGTGAGATTCATCATGTTGCAGAAGATAGCATTCAGATATAAAGAGTTTGCATTTACAAACTACTTTCATCATTGATGATGTAAAGTCTGAAACATCACTCTGCAAATCTAGAACATCAATTGCTTCTCTGAGTGACATAAGTCTCAATGATGATGCATCAGCACATAGTACAGCTCTTAGTTATCAAAATTTACTGTTTAAAGTAGAATTCTGAAGTGTGTATTTATGAATGCTCAAGTATATTTCAAGTAACTATAAAGATCTACTTAATTCATCTTTAATCTTCTTATCTATTGACTACAGTCAGACAGTCTGATTCTGTGTCTTTTTTCTTTATAATGATCACAAACTTCTTGTCTTGATCAGTTAAAAGTTTAGTTCTAGCAGTTAAACACTTTCATCTACATACTTTTGTGTCAACTTTCACAGCTGATCATGCACAACATTGCTGGCAGAAACTGATCTGAAGTGTTAATGATTGACATTAATTTCAGAACACATAAATTTATTAGTTATAAGTGTTTTGTCTCTGCATCAATTCATATGTTTTATCATTAAAGCATTCAGGTCTGCTCTGTCATCATAGTATTTTAGATGCTCATGTTCTTCTTTATTTCTTAAAGATGATCTGTAAGAATAATCTTTTAGGGTATAGATTGAGATATGAAGAATCTAATACATCAGCTTCTTGCATTGTTGCATTATCTGAGAACAGATTAAACTCATATAGTTATTGTTTCTGATGTCTTCTCTTAAGATCTCATTAACTAGATTTGCAGCTTCAGTCTGATCATCTGCATCTCTGTGTTAAAATCATAATTATGTATAAGAATTGAGTTAATTCACCTATTTCATGTTGCTATCTGTCATATAAGATGTATTCATCTTGTTTACACATCACAGTTCTTATACTCTTTGATCAGCTTCTTCAAATAAAGTAACTGTGCAGCAATGCTTAACTTAGTTATGATCATAATAATGCTCTCATAATCTTTAAGATTCAGAATATGACTGTGAGAATCACTGAATCAAGCAAGACAATAATCTGTTTCTGTTGAATTGCTGATGTGAAGCTGAGCATATTGCAACAACTTTATGATGAATTCAGCTTTCAGCACTGTGAGAAGAAACAGGTCAGATGCTGTCTCTTTAGTTTATGAGATAATTATGAATGAATGACTTTGCAGAAATGATCAGAAACTGATGAATGATATGCAAAGATTGATGTATTAATCTGCTTATATTTTTCAGAGCTGTAATAAAGTCAGACTGGTCTTGATTATGTCATTGTCTTGAGTCATATCTGCTCAGACAAAGATGTGATCAAAAATCAAGTTATAAAATACAATAAGTAGAACTTGTCAAGTCATCACTTTAAAGAATAGCTCAGCAGCAATCAGAATGTATATTTATGCAAAAAGCTTCTTGACTGAGAGATGACATCACAAGACATACATTGTGATTAGAGTCAACAGCTAATGCATTTTAAGAAATAACTTGTAAGAGAGTCTGCAAAACAGTAAGAAGATAAGAAGAAGCAACAGTGTCAATGAGATGTCACTTTAAATTAATATGAGTTTCTTTTTCAAATTCAACAGTGAGTAAGATATACAATGAAATCATAAAGCTGAAGATTGTTCTGAAAGAAAAGATCTGAATTAGTGATCATGATGACAAGTGCATGAAACAAGCTCAGCATAAAGACTGAAGTTTTAATGAAACTGTAAACTTGTTGATATGCAAGCAATGACATTCTGAACAAGTCAGCAGCAAAATCAAGATGTTTCTTAAAGAATAGTGGCACTAGCTGAATAATCACAAGAATGTCAGCTTTAGCACCTGCCTGAGTCAATGTTCTGATTCTGATGCTGATGCAACTCAGAGTGATGTCTCAATAAATAAACTGTAAAATTAAATATCAGTGTGTTCATGACCTCAAGAAACATTGTTGACAAAGAACAATCACATACATTAAATGCTTCAGAATGAAGTGAAGTGTATGAAGTTGTAGAGTGCAAAACAAGTTCAAGATGGTGCAGTATAGTATTAGAAGAATGAATACAGCATTGATGATGATAAAGTAAATACAGATTAGTTTTATAAAGGGCAGAAAGCAGTAGTTGAATTATTTAAAGAGATATATTAAGAAAATGAAGAAGAGCAAAACAATACTTAAGATTTAAGTATACACTGAGAAGTTATTTCTGAAGCTCAGACAGCAACTTTAATTAAGCAGTAGCATGACATCAGAAAGAGAGCTCTCTGCAAGTTAGTCATTATTTTTAAAGAATGATGATTCATTATCACTGTGCATAACTAGCTGTATAATCTACAAATACTATATATGTTCAATCTGAAGAACTCTTTTTCTGTCATGAAAACAGCTATACTTCAAGATAACAAAAAATTCATCATGTCAAAGACTAATTCAAAGAGAATGACAAGAAAGAGATTCTAAAAGAGAAGAGTTAACTGTTTTAAGAAAGCTCACAAACTGAGATTCTTGTGTTAAGCAGAGATTTACATTTTAATTTATTGCAACAATAAATACTACATATACAAATCAATGAAGCAACCTCACTGACTATCATTAAAATTCAAAATTGTAGAGTTCATCTTTGAAACTAAGAGACAACAACTGTGAGCTTAACTGACTGTTTAAACAGAATAATCATTATTCACTTCTGAACTGCAAGTACTCATCAGACTTTGAGACTCAGACTGATGATAGCATTAAAGACTTCAATATGATAGAAGAGAAGTCTGTGATCAAGAATGTAAAATTTAAAGAAAGCATGCAGATTGATTTGATAGATGATTATAAGAAGATTGTTACACAGCAAAAAAGTCAAGAGTTAATTTGAGTGTTGATGTCTCTGCTGTTACAGATATCACTCATTGAGAAGCAGTCAAGTGTAAAACATTCTGAATAGCAAACTTGTAGATGTATATTAGCTGTGTATCATGAAATAGAAACAGACAGATTTATATTAAAAAATGACAAAACAAATATTAGCTTGCTTCTATCACATTCTAGAACTGTAAAATGAATCATCATAAAATTAAATCTTTACTTAAATCTCTGCACACATTCATCTCTGCTACATATACACAAAACTAAAATCTCAGTCTTCACTCTTGCAAAGAAACTGTAATGACAGGGTTGTATAAAGAAGACTTGTTTATGAAATTGTCATTAGATGTGTTCAAATCATGATAAGAAGAAGACATAGTTGATGTAATTGAAGAAAGAGCCTCTCTACAGGCATTAACAGCATTCAGTTAAGAATGATTTCACTGACATCAGCTTCAGAGCTTGATTCAAACTTAGCTGAAGAGACTGCTTGATCTTTTATATTTCTTGAGTTGTAATACAGAACAGATAATAAGAACAAAGCATATGTTGAAGCTGTGATCATTAGTTAATATCAATGAAATTTAAATTTTTGATAGTCTATCTTCTCATCTTATATGAAGTGATGATATCTTTCTGTAATATCAGAACATGTTGAGAACTAGATTTTAGAAGAGCTGAGACTGAGAGATGAGAGATTGAAATGAAGAATAGAGAAAGAGAAGAAAAAGAGAATTGTAAATTTACTTTATAACTATGACTAAAGCATTCAGTATCATCATTATAGATTTATATTCTTTTTACACATTCTATTCAGCTGCTCTGTGTCACACTCAATAGCTGCTTCATTAAGTCTTGTCATTTCTGATATTGAATCACTAACAACTCATTAATGATGAAGCTTACAAATCAGTCTTTGTCTTCTAGCTGCATCTTAACAAAAAAGCTCAGTCAATCTTAATCAATCAGTTTCTTTTCACTCAAAAGTACAGAAAGAACATTTGCTGAAAGAGTTATGTAGTAGTTATTTATCTTACATGAAAGTTAAGCTGTCATTTCTTCTTACAATCTTATATTACAAAGATTGCAAACTAAACTTATCATCACTTACATATCTCTGGCCTGCTCTCTGTTGTAACTGCAGTCATACATCTTTCTTAACTCACTATTGAGAACTCAAGCACAATGTATATCTTCACTTAAATTAAAGACTGTTCTAAAATTTTCAATCTGTTTCAGCTTTCTTACTTAACTTAAGTCTGTCAACTGATGATGATCTGAATCTTGCTTTCAGGATGCTGAAGAAGAATTAGTAAGATGTTGATCAGAAATTATCAGAAGAGATTAGTCTTAATATATATACACTGAATGTTCAGCATCATCTCATTGTAGAAGACTCTCAAAGTGCTGAATATGACTAAATTTAACTTTCATAAACATTCTGCATACATTAAGCTCACAATGTTTCTAAAAGAAGTCAAGACCTCTTATACATTGTGATTTACATCATATTTTGTGATAAAGCATCAAAAAGAAATTTGATCAACACTTATTTTCAATCTCTCACAGTGAAGATCAAGAGATATAAAATGTTGATGCTTGATGAATTTTAGCAGATGTGAATAATCTGTTTAAAAGAGATCAAGATCTCATTTTAGAACAATGAATGCAAAGTTATTTACTAGTTAAATACATCACTGTTCATCTTCATCAAAAATATTCTTTCAATTACATCTAATTCAGACTCTCTCTGCAAAAGCTATTTAGTTGATTTCTTGCACAGTGCCTAATATGTGTAAGTATAAAGTCAGAAAAGCACAGATATCTTATTCTGAGGACTTTATATAATGTAAGTGTATTAATGTAAGTAAGTAAGTAATTTATTCTGCTCAGAGACACTACACCTAAAGAGCTCTAGCACTATCATTCTGTCAAAACTATTGCTATATTCATGTCTCACAAAAAGTTCTTACTAAAACATCTTTTTCTTGCTGTCTTCTATACTCATTTACTCTGATATGCTCAGATAGTCATAGATGAAATTGTAAATACATTTTAAAAATAATTCTACAAATATTCAACATTCTATGATCAGCAGCTAAAGCAGGTACTATGTGACTACAGAGTGCATGTTAATGAAAGAGAAGATGATTAATGAGAAATAATAAGCTTTATTGTCAGACTTGATTGATAATCAAATCTGTCAGTATTCAGAGTGAATTTAATGATGACTTTAATAGCTGTCATGTCTGATGATCAGTCTTTTAAATTTAATGATGCTTTATCTTTTAAACATCAGAAGAAAGCACTTTCTCTTATTATAAAATATTATTGCAGAGACACTCTTTCTGTGATTTATCTGATGCAGCAAAACAGAAAATACTTTATATTTTCTTTCTTTACATCACAGATACAGTTCAGTGATTTGATGACATTTATTTTATATAGATATTTGTTGATTCTATTTATAACTATATATAATTAAATGAGTATCTTCACTTCTATTTTCTTTAAACTATCATAAAGCTTCTTAATATGTTTATCTGACAGTGCTCTGTTCAGCTTTGTTGTAAAGTTTTTTACTTTTCTTAATAGAATGTATAACTTTTTCATGATCTCTATGATTCTTCTTGTGATGATGAGTTACACTTAATAGAGAAAGAGCTTCAAGAAGACTTTCTATCTTATAAAATTTCACACTGTCTTCTTTGCTGCTGTCTGTTGTTGTGATGTTACTTTTATTGACAGTTAAATACACTGTATTTAATTTTCTCATTGCAGAAGCTTTTCTACAACTTAATATATGACTTTTATGTCTGTTTATTCTGACTGTTACTTGAGTTGCATCAGTCTCTGAATTGCTGAAAGATCTTAGATAATAATGTATATATTTTGTTCATAAATATGATTAGAAAGACATCTTAAAGCCTGACTGATTGCTGACAATTTAATTATGTAAAGATTTTGCTTCTTTCTTGACTCTAGCATTCTCAAGTATGTTATACATTGATTCATTATAACATCTTTTTTTATGTCTATAATGACTTCTTCTGTCTCAACCTTGCCATTTCTGATGAATGCACTTGTTGCAATGATGATGTCTTGAAGAGTGTCAATAAAAATCTGCTTGTCTTTTTTCTCTCTTATTGTGTTTGCTTGTAGACAAGAAATTCATAACTAAATGTTATAAAACTTTATTGTTTTCATTCTGTTACAGAGTGTCTCTGAGTATTCAATACCTAACTTGCTGAGCAGAGAGTTGAATCATTGAGTCTGTGTTGTGTTAAGCTTAGTCAGTGAATTTGAGATGAGCAATGTTCATAGTCTGATTCATGTTGTCACTGCCTTCTCAGTCTGTCAAAGTTGCATAGACTTCAAGCAAGTCTCTGTCTCTGCTATAACTATGAAGACAGTAATGAAGATATCTGTTACTGCCTGAGTCTCTATCTTCTGCACTTTATTAAAGGCAGTCATTGCTCTGACATTATAGACATGTCTTCAGACTATCATAGTGTAATTCACTACTGATGCTACTATGCAGATGAACAGCTGCCTTGCCATTAATGAAGAGATCATCTGTAGTCTCTTGAGAATCATAGTCATCTTTAGCCTCTTAATGACTGCTAAAGTCATGTAAATTCTGTAGCAGAGTTCATTATTCATGACTATCTTAAGCAGCTTCACTTCAGTGACTGACTGCACTTTCTGTTTCTTAATCTTGACTGTTGTATTGCTTAAATGAATGTCAGTTCTTGTAAAATAAATCAGCACTGTCTTTTCTTTCTTAAAGGTGATGCTGCTTCTTCATTCTCACATCATGACTTTTAATATAATTCTTTAAATATCTTCAATATTAGTCTCTGCTGAGAGGCCTGTAACCTATGCTGTGTAATTGTCAACAAACATCAAGACTTCTTTATTACTATTAATCTTCTTCTTCACTAGATCAGCATTGAAAAAGAGAAATAGAATAGAAAATAGTGATGATCTCTGTAATAAATCTGCTTACAGTAATTTCTGCTTCTCTGAGTCATATTCATTTACTGATAGTGTTGCTGTTCAATCAAAGCAGAAAACATTCATTCATTAACACAGTGATGATGATATGCATCTTGTACACAATCTTTGCAGTAGTCTTTTCTTATACATTTTGTTGTACACATCTTTAACATCAAAGCTAATCAGATTAAGTACCTTTCTTTGACATCAAGCTCTATAGATTCTTTCTTGTAATAGCATTAAGACTTGTTCAGTGAACTGTTGCTTTCTGACTTTAAAGTGATTGATAAATAGTAGAGTGTGTGTCTCTACTATATATAATAGTTTGTTCACTATCACTGCCTTTAGGGCCTTGCCTAGAATAGATAGTAATGATATTGAATGTCATGCTTTTGCTTTTGTATAGTCTTTCTTTTTCAGCTTCTTTAAGAATATTATCTTAGCATTTCATCACTGACTTGATAGCTCTCTCTTATTCAGTGATGATTAAAAGAGATGTAATATGTAATGTTTCATTATTGATCATATCTGTTGTCATATCATTGCTGACAGATCATCATCTTCTGCAGCTTTTCATAAACTGACAGTCATTATTCTGCTTTTCACTTTCTGTAGTGTCAGATGCAGCATACTTATTGACTCTTTTGCTGACACAAAAGATTCATCTTGTATCTTCTTGAGAAGCAAAGAAAAAAAGATATTCAACAGCTCTATGATCTGTTCTTAATTATCTATTATTACTGAACTGTTCTTTCTTATCAAAGGTGATGTCTTATCAAAATATAAGTCATTGATTAAGTCAATGTATCTGGCAGCCTGTCATATATTTGTATTGTTGAATAGAAAGTTGTGTCAATGTGTTTTCTTTTGATTTTGAATTGCATCATGATACATTTTCACTGCTTTTCTTGCTTAAACTTCTAAATCAAGCACTGACTCTGCCTGTCTTCATTATGCTCTTGTGCAATTTCTTGTCCTTCTGTATTCAGTTTGCAAATGTGTTAAATTTGTCATTCATCACTGTTTAATGTATGAGGATGACTTCACTTTAAACATCAACTTTCACACTGTGTCTTGAACTGTATCTGTCAGCTTATCTGTCTACTTTTACACTGATGTGTCTAGGGGAAGATCTCTAAGTCTGTGTGTCAGAACTGCATGAATTTTGTTTTAGAAAGCATTTTTAAAGAGAAGTCTTTTCTTTCTCAGTCAAGATGATAAGACCATATCAAATGCAGTTATTATGACTCAATGATTTGATTCATGCTCTGTCTCATAGATCTTGCACCTTGTCATAGCTGCAGCAAGTCTCAATGTAATCAGTGTTAAGTCAATGATTGTTTTCATCTCTTCTCACTGTCATATTTTAATTTCTCTCAGAAGCAGACTATGCATAGCTTAAGCACTCATCAATTTAATAATAAAGTCAGCTTCACTCTGCCTTGCACTGACTACTGCATCTTCTTCTCATAGCTGATTATAACAATTAAAGTTGCTCAGTAATAGTATCTATAATTTCTTGAGAGCTTTTCTTCTTACATCATTGATGAACTTGTTGATGAGATGCATAGCTGTAATCAGAATTTGTTTGTTGTTGCATAATATATATATTAAGACTATTAGCACTGTGTATTCTTGAAGATACAGCATCACAATCATTAAATCATAGAAGTTAATCAGTATTTGCTCTGCTTCTACATCTTTATGAATTCATAGCATGCTTCTTACTGCCTATCTGTTCTCAGATTGCATAGTAGACAGCATCTTAATTCAATTCACATATCTTATAGAGATGATTATTAGCTTGTTGTTCACTCTTTAGACATAAGACTCAGACACTGCTATAGTGCTGTGATGCTGAAGATCTAAATTGTTCATTAAGCTTAATTGTACACTGCTTTGCTTCTGTACATTTAGCTGAGTCATTCAAAGTGTATTATTCATTATGAGATGAGTAAAGCACTCAACAGTTTTTGCTGTACAATTTATGAGACTCATCATAAGATACACACTTCAGTGTTGCATTGCAGTTATGATGATTGTGTTTTTCTGTGACACATCTCACATAGATGATCACCTTCTTGCAGTTGTAGGCCTTATGATTCATATCCTGACAATTATAGCATTAATCAGGTCTAGAATGTCTCTCAAAGATATTGATAAATTCTGATTCATCATTGACATGAAAGTAGTCTTCTTGCAGTAATCTGTTGACATTACTGTCTCTGTGCAGATACACAATCATGAAACTGTACACTTTGCTGTTATTCTTTCTGCTAATTCATGTCATCTTTGTCACTAAGACCTCATTTTCCTTTCTCAGTGACTTTATGATCCCTGATAGCAGTAATCTCTCAGTAAAAAGAACATCATCTCTATGCATATTGTTGACTTTAATGAAGTATAGCTGATCTCTAAGCATTCTTGAGTCACTTACAATGATCTTCTCAGTCACTTTCTTTATCATCTTTGTCTCTTGAACATCTCTGCCCATAATTTAGATGCAGTCATGATTCTTGATATTTCTCATCACTGCTATGCATCTTCAGTTTTCTTTGCCTTATTACTTGTAGATCTCTTTCTCTATGACTTTTCTCACTATAACAGAATTGACTTTCAATTTCTCTGCTGCATCTGCTTAAGATGTATCAATAGTGCAGTATGATGTGTCAGTGTATATTGATGATATAATTAGTTCTGACAAGACAGATAAGATGTTGCTAAAGTAACTGTTGAGTGATGTTTTTACTATTGCAGCATAGATTGATGATTCTCTCAAGAGAACATGAATGCTTCATTTTTGTACATTTACTAAAATCATGTTTTCTGCCTTCAAAGTCACTGTTTCTGCTTTTAAAATAGTTGCTTTGTCTAGCAGCTTCTGAATAGTCATTTCTTTGATGTCTAGTTGAATTTATAGTGTTGTCACTTGCTCTTTTGCCTGTAGAGTGAACATCATCACTAATATAATAAATTCTGCTCTCATCTTCTGTATAAGACCTAATAGATCTACTGCAGACATGTTGTTGCTCATCTTAATCAATGAAAGATTCAACTTCATTTCTATATTGCTTATAGTGTCACTTTCTTCATTTTAATTAACATCTCATGCTTCTCATGCCTTCTGTAAAAAGGTCTTTCTTCACTCAGAGCTTCTTTTCTTCATATTGATTGTTCTGATGTGGTCAGGCATCATGCAGCTATTCAGGCTATTTGCAGAATGATATATTTGAATAAAAGTTGATATGAGGTGAGAGTGGTGACTTTATTGTATTGCTATGACTAACCATTACATTACAACACAGAGTTCACACTCCTCTACAGAGTCTCTGCCATGCTTTTATCATGTAGCTCTCTGAACTCTTGCTTTCACTCACTGTTTGATTTCACACTTAAGACTTAAGCCACAGCAAAAATCCTTATCTACACTTCAGCTACAGTTTGCTTCTTAAGCTCACATTCTTCACAGAGTGAACATCACTGTTGTATATTCTTTCAGCATATGAATCAACATGTACATCTGTTCTCTCAGACTACATAGACAGTCTGATTATGACTTAAATTCACTCTTCTCACTGTCATTATGTGTCACACCCCACAGCTGTTAACTGCTTCACATTATCTTCATCAGTCTCTCAGTAAAGGCTGATCATACCTTACAGATGTTATTTAAGCTGCACATTTAGTCAACATATGCAGTTAAATGTTTTCTGCTCACTAATTAAAGTACTGCTTAATTTTCTCACTTCACTGCAACTTATGTTTCATCTTCATTTCACCTGTGTATCTTCTTCATTTCTATCTGTTAACAAGCCTCAGTTCATAGCAGATGCAGGCTCTGCACAGAGTGAGTGTGATGAAGTCTTAAATAAAACTGTTTAATCTAATTTAATCTTCAATCAGTTCTTACAGACATTGATGCAGCACTCTTTAAGCTCTTCATCTGTCTCTACTATCTTTCTTCTTTAACAAGCATATTCAGTTTGTTTAATAAGTGTATTCAGATTGCTTAATAAGTTTGTGATGATGATCTGACTCACTCAGGCAGTCAGTGAAAACTCTACATTTACTTTAGAGATGTTCTTAAATTGTGTAGACTTCACTTTCATCACATATAGGTGTCAACTTCAGTCTGTTTCACACACAGTACACAATAATTGAGTGATTTTCATACTCAGTTTGATTGTAAATCTCTGTTCTGTTGAGGTCACATTGCAAGGCACATCAGCAACACCTGTGCAACATCACTGTGACACCTTGCACTGCAACAACCACAGCTTAACCAGTGACTCTATTAACTCTGAAAGGCAAGCCTTTCAGGTTCTCAGCCTGCACCACAGAGAGAAAGAGTCTTTGCAGGCCTGTATTGATGTACTGAAATATGAGTATGCAAGTAGCTGCTATATCTAATTTTAGAAGATAAGACAGAATCATGATTCACAGTCTCACAGAGAACAGTACTTCATTCTTTGATTTATAACAAGTAACTTTACAACAGGCTCAGCACAGTATCATTGTCATTGTTGCTACTCAGTTACTGTAATGATACACTCTTTAAACATTTCATTCAATTCTGCATACTGATGAGCATGTACAGATGTGCAAGATCAGAATGCTTCATTATCTAAGATGTAAACATTCTGCAGAAAGCAAAATCATGTAATGCAGAGCTGCAATGAACTGTAAATCAGTATGTCAGAACTCTGAGTAAAAATTTGATGAACAAGATACTGTAAACAGTAATTATTCAATGTGTGTTGAATTGACATCATCTGACTCTGAATAGCTCTTGATGATAAGAACTACTTATCAAGAAAAATCTCAATCTCTGCTGACTAAAGATCAAAGAATGCTTCTTAATAAAAGCAGATCTTCACAGCTGCTTGATGTCTATGATTGAAATTGAGAATTGAGAGAGGTTTATGACTTTGAATACAAGTTACATATATGAGATCACACAGACACAAAGCAAAAACTAAAATCATAAATGTTTATATTACAACAAGAATTACCTGCATCATTAAGACTGCATAGAAGTAAAAGAAGATGCTTTAAAAATGAGATACTTATGAATTAGCTGTTGATGATGATATGATACTGTCTGATGTCACTGTAGATATATGAGAAGTCATAGTGAATAATGCAGTTATTAGTGAGATGATCATCAGAGAGAACTCATAAGACTTATTGTTAGTATTAAAAGTTTCAGCATAGTCAGTATAAAAGACATTAAAAAGTACTGACTTCAGCTCTGAAGACAATGCAGAGAATATAAGAGTGTTGTTGATTAAGAATGAGCTTGTGTCACTGTCAGTGAGATAGAAGCTGACAGTGATACTTATCATTGTAGATTGAATGTTGATGAGATACTGATTTATGTTTTCTGTCAGATTAAGTTTAAACATCATATCTTTTCAGCAGTAAGACATATCAATGATCTGATGACAAAAGAATTAAGCAGAATTCATATTTAGAACAATAAAATTCAGAGTCTTATTGATTTAATTCAACAGATTGAAGAATTGAAAGTCTGTGTCAAAGTCACTGTTTAAAGTGCATAAATCCTTAAGAGTTAATTGAGTTAAAGTATGATTCAGCTTCAAAAACTGAAACTGAATTACATTTTTGACAGAGACATTCAATTAATTAAAAACAAACAATGTGTCTTCTCTTGCTTCAACATTAATCATGTAAGAAGTTGGCCTCATTGCAGTAGCAGATACTATGATGATAGATTTGAAAGTTGTGCTTGTTAATGCACACAGCTCAGTTATGATTGTTAAAACTCTCAATTCTCATTTTAAGTTCAGATTAAGAGAAAGAGATTCAGAATCTGCATGAACTGCAGTGAAAATCTTGTTATGATGTTGTTCAGTGTAACTTTCAATATCATATTTAAGTGATTTACTATGTATCTTTCCATTCATTTTTCATCAAGAACAGCAACACTGAAGCAGGCAAATAAGAGAAATGTCAGCATTTTACTTCAACTTTAATTCATGAAACTTAAGATCTTGTCTTCTGTTAATGAGTTTGTTAATGACAGAAAGTCAAATTAAAAAATTTGAATTTATCATTAACATTTAAGGCAGCTATTAAGTAACTAATGAGCACTTAATATAGCATTGTGAGCATCTCAAAAATTATGTCTCTTACAAGTCACAATATGAGGTTAAAGTGCAGAGAATGAGAATACTGAGGTTAAGAAGTCTGAGAATCAGCAGCAGCACTATTTCTTAATTAAGTAAACATCTTAAACATTCTTTGATGAGAGTTTAGAAGCTTTTTCTGATGTCTTGACTGTTCAGTGAGATCTGAATCAGTTAAAGAATGCAAGATACTGAACAATTTTTCTATAAATTCAAGTTAATTCTCAATACAATATCTTCTTCTCAGAGACATCTCTACACATTGAACACTCTCAAAGACAGTTAATCTGATCTTTAACTTAACAGTGTTGACTGCAAATTGCTTCTCTTGTCTATTTATTGTGAAAGCATACCTTTCTGCAGAAATTCTTTTCTCAAGATTCTTTTATTATCATATTTGTAACATTCTGCAGCCAATTAGCAGAAAGCTGTAAGATCTTATGAATACTTAATCACTATTAAATCTATACATCACTTCTTTCTGTCAGAGTTCAGATCAATTGTTGATCATTATCTCTCTCTATATTGAGTCTAAACTGATCAATAATTGTTGACTTTGTTATGTCACAAGCTTCATTGAAGTTTCTTAAATATAAAATGCTAAAAAAAAACAAATCAGAAGCTTTCTCTGACTTCAGTGCTAAGCATGTTTACTTTAAACAAGAGTGAAAAGAGACTGTGAACAGAATAATGACACTTTTGAAAAATCAGTATCTGAAAATATTAGCATTCTTTGACAGAAATAATACTTCTAAACTGAACAAAATTACTAATGCTTACAGAAAAATAGTGTTGCTAGTTCATTCTGACAAATATAAAGAGTCAAACACAAACACTACTTTTAATCATATGTTTAAAAGCTCTTTCATTGATTTCTCTCTCACTCATTAGCTTACATGCAATTCTATCTTAGGTGTTCATATGATCTGTTAGAAGTTAAAGAGTGATGTTGAACTTGACTAATTTCATAAGAATGCATATATTAAGAACAATAATGATTCTAATCTGAATCTATCTTCTTCTTAAGAGAAATCTTCTTCATCTTCAGATGCTTTTTATAAGACAATCTATAAACAGGCTACATCAGATGTGTTGAACCTGATGAAGAACTCTAAAAATATAAAACTTAGACATGAGGTCATAAAGCATAGTAATAAGATCATACAGTACAATAAAGAACAACTTAAGAAATCAGAAGAGAATTTAAAGAACAATGTCATCAATCTTTTCACTTTAATTCTCAATTAAGTATTATTTGCAGATCAGCTCAAGCAACCTTACACTTAAAAATCCTAAGCTAAGCTTCAGAGAATAATCAACACTTTGAGGTGACTGAATACTTGCAATGAGTATTCTTCAGAATGAATTCCTGAGACCTTATTCTTGTGGCCAGAAGATTCAGAGAACAAATCTGAAAAAAATAAATTTGCTGCTGATCAGACACAAGATCAAGGTGCTGCAGAGGTCTCACCTCAGGGATCAGAAGATTCAAAGAATTTAAGTGAATCTGAAAAAGATAAATTTGCTGCTGATTAGGCATGAGGTCAAGATGTTGCAGCTGAGTCATATGATTCAGATTTGTCATTTAAAGAAATCAGAACCAGATACAATGAACTGATCTTGAGATAAAGAAAAGTCAGTAGAGACAGTAGACAGTATTTTGTTTAAAAAGAAAGTTCTGAGCATTAAGCTTTTAAACTTTGATCATAAGCAGAGAATGATGATGTTAACAGAAAAGCTAAAAAATTATATGAAGTCTTATCTGATGTGATGCAGCTTGAAGTAATAGATAAAGATATCTCAAAAGATGATGCTGACAAATATGTTAAGATTACAAATGTAACTTATAAGTCACTTTAGATAGTGTCAGTCAACTTCAGTGATCAGTTCTCAGTGACTGTTGTCTGAGTAATATTTAAGAACTCAGTCACAATACACTGAGTGTTCAGAATCACTTTGAGAAGAATGACAAAAAAGAAAGATGCAGATCTTGACATTCATAACTAATTTAAGAAATATGAATTTATTATCAGTCTTAAAGCTTTATCTAGAAGATTTCTCATTGAAAATTCAGAGTACATCAATGTATTTTCTAAGCACATCAGTGTTCTTCTTGAGCACATCAGAGCATTAATAAGAGCAGATGATGAGAATGAAGCTTTGTCTAAGAAAGAGATTAAAATTCTTACTGATGATCAGAAAGAACTCTGCACATAACTGAATAAACTTAAGAAAAAGATCAAGGATCAGCATAAATTGTTATTGAATTAGATAGTGAATATGCAGAAAAATATTACTGAACAGATTGTGGCACTGATTGTGAAGATGATGATGAACATAATGAGTGTGCAGAAGGCTCAGACAAGTTAAGATTGAGAAACACATAGATAAATGATGATTTAATTAATTCATTACTGCAATACTTTTCTGCTTCTAATTCAGAAATAAGTTATCTTTTTTATCTTCATGTCTTTGCTTAAATCTAAGTCATTCATTAATTTTATTAACTTGTTTTAAGCTTGATAATCTTGTCTATTACATCTATTTTTGCTTGTACTTATATCATTTACATACAACATCTAATTACAGTTCTATGACACTCACTGTCACTTTTCATCAACAAGTCTTCTGTAATGCTGATAGATCAGATTAAGAATTCATTCTAAGCTAAAAGCTGACACTTGTGACTGTATGATCTCTTCTTTAGATATCAGCTTATTCTTTACATAAACTGCAGACTTCTGTCTCACATGTTCTTTGACATTGATAAGAGTGCTTTCTTGGCCTGAATTTGCACAGTTTGTGAAGACATTGTAGAGAAGAAACAATAGTTGTAACAGACTCATCTGAGATATGTTGTTCTCAATGATTCTTTTCTGATTTGGCAGCGCCACCTCTTCTTCATAGAATGCACATATGACAAAGGTGTCTGCTACAGAAAAGTAGGTTTGCCACTGAGTGTAGAGACTTGCAACTTGGCTCATGAGTGCCTGAACATTTTTGTCATTGGTATGTTTGTTCTGTGAATCAGTCATTGGGGACTGTGGAGCAATGTGTGTCAGGATTGCTTTGTGTTGCAAGGTGACTGTGATTTCAGCGCCTTTAGTTGCATTGGGGTGGGGCGCTGTCTTATTTGAGGATGTGTCTCATTTGTTATAAACTTGTATGTAGCATAATTCATCACTGTTCTCCATCAAGTCGTCCCAGCTCTCTTCATACATTTATAAGTAGTCACCAAAGCTGTCTGCTGTCTGACTGATGTATGTCCCAGCTGTTGCTAATGTGAGCAGTAGCCTTTTATGTCTCTTTGTGAGCTAGCTGGTCACGCTAAAAGGATGGCTTAGCTGAACATGACCCTGCCTTCTCTTTGCCAACTATTTCCTGACCGTTTCTGCCCGCTATTTCCCATTGCCTGCACAATCTTCATTATCAGGCATGACAGCAACAGTCTCTACTTCATCCTGAGCACTCCTTTCTGATTGATTTCACAATGTACCTTGGATGATGGAGAAACTCAAGGGGTTTGTGAATCCAAGGCAGAAGCTGCCTCAAACTGCCTACAACCCGTTGGGAAGTGATCAATCACAAGAAAGGAGCGGCGACCCTACCCTACCCAATCCACCACGATCACACCCCAAGACAGAATACTCCAGGCCGTCTTTGGAGAGCTCTCTGCTGGTTTCCTCCTTCTCATATGGAGTTGAAGTGTTGTATGACTGTTCTGAAGCCATGATAGATATCTGCTTTGTCCACAGTTTGACTGGGAACCGGGACAGTACTTGGATCACTGATGGACAGTCCACATCCTGGCCCAAGACGCTCCTCCCACCCAAGCTCAGTAAGGCTCGCATACTCACTTACAGCTATGACGCATACATAGTGCAAAAATCAGTTGCATCATCAAATCAGCTAATCGATCATGCTACGAACCTTCTGAATGATTTGACGACAGATAGAGCTTGTTGCAATGCATCATCCCATCCTCTCATTTTTGTCACTCACAGCCTGGGTGGCCTTGTCTGCAAGGAGGTCATTCTGCTCTCGCAAAATAACCCTGAAGCTCATCTTCAGGGCATATTCAATTGCATCAAAGGCATCATATTCATGGGCACTCCTCACAAGGGAGCCTGGATGGCTGACTGGACCAAGATACTGGCTTCAGCTCTTGATGTCGTGAAGTTCACCAACAAGTTGCTGTTGAAAATCTTAGAGATGAATGATCAGTTCCTTGAGTCCATTCAAGTCAGGTTTTGGGCAATGATTTGAGAGCTGCAAGAAGGCGGCAGGCATCTCAAGGTCACATGCTTCTTCAAAGAACTGCCTTTGACTGCACTTGGGAAAGTTGTGTCTAAGGAATCAGCCACTCTTGAAGGCTATAATCCGATCAGCATTCACGCCAATCATAGAGACATGGTCAAGTTTGGCTCCGCGGAAGATAACGGATTCAAAAGGTTGCTAGGAGAGCTGATTAGATGGGAAGGACAAGTCAGGTATTTAGTCACCTGTGAACCAACATAATTGATAGAACTCATCTGATAGTCCTAAGCACTGCAACCAGCAATTGTTATACATACAAGATGGATGAGAGGGACCGTCAATGTTTGGTGAACTTGCGGGTGACCGATCCCCGAGACAACAAGAAGCGCATCAAGGAGACCAAGGGCGGCCTGTTCCAAGACTCGTACTGATGGATCCTCAAAAACAATGACTTTCAACAATGGCGCAATGACCAGCAGAGCCGACTGCTCTGAATTAAGGGCAATCCTGACAAGGGCAAGACAATGCTGCTCTGCGGTATTATTGACGAGTTGGAGAAGTCAACCACCGAAACAGGCCTTTTGCTGTACTTCTTCTGCCAGGGCACCAACTCACAAATTAACAACGCCACAGCTGTGCTGCGCGGCCTGATCTATCTGCTTGTCAAGAAGCAGCCACCACTCATCTTGCACTTGCAAAAGAAGTACAATCAGGGGGACAAAGAGCCCTTTGAGGGCGTGAATGCCTGATTCACCTTATCCAAGATCTTTACAAACATTTTGCAAGACCCAAGCTTGAAGAGTACCTACTTGATTGTTGATGCGCTTGATGAATGTGTAACAAACTTGCTGCAACTTCTCAACTTGATTGTCCAGAAGTCATCTATATCTTCCCATGTTAAGTGGATAGTCTCTAGTCGTAATTGGCTGACCATTGAGGAGCGACTGAAAACAGCAGGACAGAAAGTGAGGTTATCTCTTGAGTTAAACACAGATTCTGTCTCCGCTGCTGTTAGCACATATATCCGGCATAAAGTGCTTCAATTGGCGCAGCTAAAGGACTACAATAACAGAACAAAAAGTGACATTCAAGACCATTTATCCTTAAATGCAAAAGACACATTCCTGTGGGTGACTTTGGTCTGTCAAAATCTTGAGAAGAGCTCACAATTAAACACTCTTGCAATGTTGAATAAATTTCCACCTGGACTTGATCCTCTTTATGAGTGAATGATAAGACTAATATGCAGTTCAGACAATGTTCACCTCTGCAAGCAGATCCTCACCTTTGTGACTAGTATATACCGCCCTATCACTCTGAATGAACTGACATCTTTTGCCAAGCTTCCAGATGGCGCTCCTGATGATCTTAAATCGTGGACAGAGGTCGTTTCTGACTATTTGAGATGGCACCGTTTATTTTGTGCATCAGTCAGCGAAGGACTTTTTGCTCAAAAAGGCATCCGATGAAATTTTTCCTTCTGGGATGGAAAAGGTGCACTATGCGATCTTCTTGAGATCACTTGAGGTCATGTCTATGACGCTACGACGCGTCTCACTCTCGCTTCCTTCCCAACCACTTCAAGGCAATCGACTCCACCTCAACTTCCGATAAGTCGAGTCAAAACTTAGTCAATGCCACTTGCTGCTTCCTTGAAACTTCATTTTCCTCGAAACTGGAAATTGTAAAGGTGCATTGACTCAGTACACCCAAACAATCCAGTGTACTCTATATTTTCCATCGTACAAACACTACCACAACGCACACATCCAACAGCCCGTAACCGCCGATACTCCCGACATTCCTCGACTTCAGCCCACGACATACCTCGGCCAGCCACAACTCCTCCATCCCTTGACCAGTCTAGTCTAAAATAAGAAGACGTTTGCGTCCAGTCTCAAGTCTGTCGCATCAGCGCAGTTTCAGCTATACAGAATCCGTTTCTCGTAACACGAAATCAACCATGTCAGCTACTCGGCTTCGAGAGCCATCTGAGGATGTTGTTGAGAGGGTGCTACGAAGAGCTGAAGTTGCAAAGGTAGATGGTCGAAACCCATCCGCCTTCCGACACATTCACTATCATCGCTGTAAGACATGCACGAATGGACACTAATCGGCATATACCAGATGGCTCGAAAGCTGCAAGATCGTCTTGCTCTGGCCAAATTCAAAACCAAGCGTGGTTGGGAATTTCTCGACATCGATGCGATGGAACCTCACATCGAACAGGAACTGAGATTGAAGAGGCCCATGTCGAGCGCAGGAACGGTGTCTGACTCATCTTCAAACCACACCGACCACAACTACCTTCCTGACCAACTAAGCTCGCCCCCCTTGAACACTGCTGTATTCTCGGACGAGTTGTACAGGGCAGACGGGAGCAGTGGACGTCGGCAGCGAACTGCCTTCCAGTCGACCTTCATCGCACCGCACTCGAAGCCCGGCCCTAACAAACGAGCGCGGGTGCGTGCCGGATCGATGGCAGCACCGAGCAAACACGCCCCTCGAACGACATGGAAAAGCACCCACAACCTGCCCGAGTCCTCTCCCGTCTACCACCGCCAACACGCTCACTTCCCGGTCTCCCACGGCGCGAACCTGTCATTCGTCTCAACCTCCTCAACCATCCCCGACTCACCCACCTACGGCATCGGCTCGGACGGCGAAGACCAAGAACTCCCCCTGCACTCCTTCCAGCTCAGCTCCTCCCTCACCCGCTCCTCCCCGCCTCGCACCCCACCCCCGAACCGCGTCCGCGCCCCCCGCCCACGCAAGGCCAACCCCGTCGTCGGCCGCGACCCCGCCATCGGCGAAGAGGGCGCCGACCTCCTCCTCTACCTCGCCACGTCGCCCTCGCCCGCGAACCCCGTCATGCGCGCCCGCGTCGTGCCCCCTTCCACCCCGCCCTCCCACCACACCCCGCTGCCCTCGTCCATGATGTCCACCCCCGGCGGTGCCGGCTTCCTGACCGGCTTCGGCACCCCCGGCCAGCAGTTCAACTTTGCCGACTTCGTCAACATCACCCCCAGTCCCGCCCAGGGCGCCTGGGGCGGCAGTCGCACGCCGAATGTCGCCAAAACCCCACTCGCGGCCAGAGAGGCGCGCCGCAGACTCAACTTCGACTCCTTGCTTCCGCCGGCGGGTGGGAGTCCGAATCTCGCGGCCCTTGGGCGTCATGGTGGGGTTAAGGAGACGGGGCTCGGGATGGAGTTGGGTGGGGATTTGATTCCTTGATGGCGGAATCAGCTCAATGGAACGGAACTTCGGACTACTTTATTCACTTGATGCTTCGAGTCTTGCGAGGTAATTGATTACCTGTTATCTTGACGACCTTTCTCCCGTATGGAGTTATGATGTTTCAACTATCAGTGGGGGGACGTGCGTGCGGGTCTGCATATCACGGAAGGCGCAGCGCGAGGCAAGGCTGTGCGTTTACTCTCAGTAGGTATGTCAGAGTCTTTTGTTCAGGTCCTACATCATGGTACTCTATACGACGCAACGGTCGGTGAGGGTCAGGTAGTCAGCAACGCAACGCATACATGAATGCTCATATGACTCTGCGTCATCTCTGCTGTGTCCCACCTGATGATGGCAAAGTTGCGCACACCACCAACCCGACGGAAGTGGGCTATCAGTCAGACCGACGTCCTACGTACGCCCCATGGTACCCGCCAGTCTCCAAACCACGGACCACCCGAAGCCCCCACCCAGATCACAACCTCGCCTCTCCCGCGCCAGAACAGCGCACGGCAAGAACACTCGCTACTCGCCCGGAAATCCCGCCCGCAAATTATCGAACCTCGACCGCGGATACGCCAGCCTATTCTCGCTCCGATCCATCCCCGCACCATCCGGCCCACCCAACGCATCCACCACCTACACTCCACAGAACCCATCAGCCTGTCCATCCATTGCCCGCTACGACCCTGTCCGAGCCAGACACAAACACAAACCCAAACACAACGAAAAATACCACAAACAAACATACCGTAGCAATCAAACTCCCCCCACCCCCACCACCTCCCCCCCCCGATCGGTCCCCACTACTCTCCCACCACATAACCCCACCAAGGCCCCACTCCCGCACAAACCCGCTCTTCGCCCTCGCCACCTCCACATTATCATACGACACCAGCACCCGCCTCGCCGCGTCGAAACTCCAACTCGCGCCCACGCCCTCCTCGTCCACGTCGACGACTTCGACGGCGCCCGCGCGCGGTAGGGCTTTGTAATCCCACACGCCGGGCTCCCAACTGCCACCACGCCCGCCCCCGATACCGTCGCCGTTTCCGTTTCCGCTACCGTCGCCGTCGCCGCCGTGCCCACTAAAAGCGCACCCAGGCCCGTCAGTGCAGCCAAAGGCGCGGCCGTAGAGGGGGCAGCCGAGGGTTAGCTTTGAGGCGGGAACGGCGCCGTGGTCGGGGGAGGTGTAGTGGGTGAGGGCGGCGAGGGTGTTGAAGGGGGTGGAGAGGGGGTTGGTGGCGGATGGGTAGAGGTTGGAGGCGTGGGAGGTGTGGGTGGACCATGTGGGGCCGGCGTAGTCGTAGGTCATGCTGTGGGGGGGCGGTAAGGGTTGGTGTTATTTGAGAGAGGAAGGGAGGGGAGGGGGGACGTACAGGTTGTAGAAGTCTATGGAGGGGTTTAGGGTGCGGAGGGGGAGGTGGTTGTAGTTTTGGGGACCTGTGCGGGGGGGAGGGAGGGGGGTTAGTTTGGTGCGGTGAGGTGGGGAGGCGGGGAAGGGGGGAGAGGTGGTGGTTGGGGGTGGTCTTGAGAGATCGAATGGATGAGGGGAGAGGAGAGACTTGCCGGCTGGGGAGGCGATGGTTAGGAGCGGGTGGTGGTTATTGTGGGTGTTTTGATTGAAGCGTTCATTTAGGGTCTGGCGTGGAGAAAGTGGTAGTGTTTCGTTAGAGGGAGGGTAAGAGACGTGTAGCTGACCTTGCGTGTTTCCTGCAGTAAAAGGGCGAAGTTACGGCCTTCCGCTTCATCTGATGGGCCCCTATCAGTATACGTATATGGCCCTCGTCAAACAGGAAGCGTTCCTCACCTTTCGGATACTCCCAATCAATATCCAACCCTACACGACGCCCCTCCTTCAGCACACATCCTCCGACTCCCGCCCGCACTATCGCCGCCATCGGGAGAGACACGGAAAACCTACCATCGAACCCCAAATCCTCAACCAACCCCACCGCACTCTCCGCAAACCTCCTCCTCCCCGCCTCCGACCCCGCCATGCCCGCGAAATTGCCCGAATACGTCCATCCGCCCACACTCAGCAGCGTCTTGAGGTGTCGATACCGCTTCTTCAGCAGGAACAACTGCTTGATGCAGCCGTAGACGTTCGTGCCCGTGTCGTTCCACCTGTTCTCAGTCAATGAGCTAACATTTCCAATGGTGAAAATGTAAGGGGTCTGCATTCTTACGAGTCAGTCGCGTAGTGCTTTTCAAGATCGGACCAGGTGTCTGTGAGATAGCTTGTTATGGTAGAGGATCAAATTAGTCTTGATGACTGAGGGGTTTGGTGTGCGTGGACGTACACCTCGCCCGTGTCCGGCCGCACGTCGGCGAAGGCGTAGAGGATGTGCGTTAATTTGGATGCGGGCAGGTCTTGGGGATGGTGATTTCGGCCGTAGATTGCCTGAGGGGCCAGGGTCAGTACTGAGGGTTGGATTGAGTAGGAATGGTTGGTACCCAGTTCACGAAGTATGCGACTGCCTTGTAGCCTTCACCGCCGCCCATGTTGCTATATCTATGTCAGGAGAATGAGGATGATAGTGTGAGTGATAGGACTACAGGCGCGAAGTTCAAGATAGGGAGGTTGGACTTGTCAAACAACGGTCTACTGCAAAAGGAGCTTTGAGAGATTGCCGGCATATGATCTTGTAGGAACTACTCATGGAGTGCGGAACAAACATCGCAAATCATCGTGCCCGAAAGTTCACAAGTTCGTAATGTGCACAATGGTAGTATAGTAGCTAGTACGGCACTCAATCTAGGCTTGATTATTGACTGCTTCTATGGACGGTACCCTAAACAAGCGACATCTTCTTCGAAGATCAATCTATTTCGAGTCGTCGAAGACATATGTAAGATGGCATTTCCCACAGTACTGGCGGTTATGCATAGCAGCCATGAAGACACCAGCACCACACTAACATCACACCAAGTCAACAATACCGTCCTCAGATATTCTAGATCCTAGAAATGCACATACCTCAGCTGTCGGACACTCCCTCCTCAACCGCTCAATCTTCCCGTCGCCATCGACCTTGTAGTACTTAAGCACGGCCAACTTGGTCTTCTTGCGCTTGTGCTTGATCTTCTTGGGCGTGGTGTAAACCTTCTTCTTCCTCTTCTTGGCGCCACCGCGCAGCCGCAGCACGAGGTGGAGGGTCGACTCCTTCTGGATGTTGTAGTCCGAGAGGGTTCGGCCGTCTTCGAGCTGCTTGCCGGCGAAGATCAGGCGTTGCTGGTCGGGCGGGATGCCTTCCTTGTCTGCGATGCGATGTTAGACGTGGTGGAGACGCAAAAGGTGTGGAGATGGGATACTTGCCTTGGATTTTCGACTTGACATTGTCGATCGTGTCGGATGACTCCACCTCAAGGGTGATGGTCTTCCCCGTGAGGGTCTTGACGAAGATCTGCATGATGGCCTTGAAAGAAGTCTACGTATCAGTTCTCCGGTTCCTGATACGATTATTGACAGTGTCGGGGACGACGAGGATGTCGAAGATCGTCGCAAATAGTTTCTGAGAGAGTGGAGAGACTTACCTCGACAAAACTGTCGTCCTCAACCTGATGCAGAAGTGTGGTTGATAATCGGAACAAGATCTTGAACTTGAATGGTATCGTTATCAGATGTGGGTCACATGTTCGCTTATCGAAAAGAGCTAGCGCGGAGCTTCGGGCGCTAACCCGTTGCTCGCAGCAACGTCCTGTTTACAGTCTCGAGAAAGTCATTCCCAAATCGTCAGTTTTCCAACCTCCCCCATTAATTAAATTTCACAATCTCACTCTCAAGTCAGAGAGCCACTACTGCATACCACATTACATACATATAAACGCACAACAAGCTATCTGATTGCATAATCTGAAATATCGAAACCTTTCCCTCGCAATCATAACCAACATCTAGATAGAAGTCTGTGAGCAATTCGGACTTCTGCTGGGCGGGGAGTAGTCAATTCAATACTTGCCCGGCCGAACGGCTTGCGCTGCGTGAGGTAAGTGATATTCGTTCGAACCTGAGGACGGAAATTTAAGGCGACTGACGATTGATACAGTTTCGGACCAAGAAGTGCTCTCTCATAGACCTTCCTCAAATCTCTCATCCGAACTCGACCTTGCATCATCCATGCTGTCCACTCCAACTTCCAGCCTTCAACAACGACACCGACAACACCGGCGACAGAATTCGACACCCACCGCATTCGACGCCCCGAAGGTTCCTCTTCTTCCTGCCACGGCAATTCGACGGAATGGCTCACATCGACGAGGTCTAAGCCTCGACCAACGGCCACAGCAACGAGACCAGCCAAAGAAATTCCCACAGGACGACAGAACGGTAAGTACTAACACAGGTTTACATCAACAGCAACAGCATATCTTGCAAGAAACGCAGCAGCAGAGACTGGCTCGACCGGGCCCACAAGCAAACACCAAACATCAACTCAATCACGGACAGGATCGTGTCATTCGACCACAATCGCAGCAACTGGCACCATTCGCCGGCACCGGATGGCCAGACGACACTCTTTATGAAGAAACAAATATCGTGACAAATACCAAAAAGGATTCTGGTAATCAACTATTTGGAAATTCTCACATCACGCAATCTTTCTCAACAACCGACTCGAGAGATTTTGATACATACCTCAAGATATTCGGAATCGGAGAAGACGGAGAAATTGGATTAGAAGCATTAGGGGAGGAAACACCGAGTCCGAATAAGAAGATTGGAACATTCGGCGAAAACCAGACGTACATGCTGCATCCAGAATGGGACGCGGAACAGCAACGACCAAGCACACCTGCAGATAAGAGCAGCTCCAGTAAGTCGCTCTCAGTGGTAGACGTTGGATCTAGCTAAAATGAACAGGCTATTTCCCGATGACACCTGCAACAACCCCATCAAATCGAAAGGAATACCCAGCCGACAACAACTGGACTGCTCAACCATTGCTCTACAGAAAACCCGCTGGCAGTATTTCTAGGGCTTCTGAGTCCAAAACGATACGACGAGGTACATCCTGTGTAGACATATTCGATGGCTGGACGCTCCAAGCAGATGATGGTGTACCACCTTCACCTCCTGATACTGCGCCGTTGATATCGTCCAGTACCTTTGACGCAGCTCTGTCTTCCAGTTCTAGCTTCGAAGATGGAAGAGGTTTCAAGATGGAGTTCACCAGTAGCGACACCGGATATAGTTCTTCGTACTACTCTCCAATGTCCCATCCATTGTCACCGACGATGTCGTCGTTTCAGTCGTCTCCGGACCTTGCGCAGGCCTCTCTCATGGCGAATCCAACGAGAGGTCTGCCTGACCTTGCCGCTCCTTCGCAGACATATTCTCTTCCAATCTCGCAAAGCGCTGTCAGTCTGGGGAATTACTCGTGCCCGGTAAGGGACGCACTACCGCCAAGGGCCATGTCAATATCAGAGCTCAACCTAGATGCTTCAATGGACGTTTCCATTGAAGACACTGGCGTCACCATCGACGAAATTGCATCCTTCATTCAGGGTCCCGACCCATACGACGGAAAATGGATCTGTCTTTACCTAGATTGCAACAAGAAATTCGGAAGAAAGGAGAATATCAAGTCGCATGTCCAGACACATCTTGGTGACCGACAATTCCGCTGCAACCATTGCAGAAAATGCTTCGTTCGGCAACACGACCTGAAACGGCACTCGAAAATCCACAGCGGCGTCAAGCCTTACCCCTGCAAATGCGGTAATAGCTTCGCGAGACACGATGCGCTGACTAGGCATCGACAGCGGGGCATGTGTATCGGCGCCTTTGAGGGTGTCGTCAAGAAACAAGTCAAACGCGGCAGACCTAAGAAAGCGAGGCCCGAACTCGATGAACGACTGGACAAGGCGGAGCGGAGCCGCAGGGGAGCCGTTGCAAAGTCCTATGCTTCGTCATCCTCCGGATGGTCGGAGAGCTCCTTTCCCGCTTCCCCACCGTTGGAGCTCGACCATCTCAGTATCCGTGGCTCGAGTCCGTTTGACAATTTTCAGAGTTTGCCATGTGACTCACTTGGCGCAGACGTCTTCACCTACACACCTCCAATGTCACCAGGCTACAGCACCGGGAATTGCGTGTCGCCCCAGCAAACACAGTACTGTTACACGCCAAAAGAGCTCAGCTCCAGCCCAATAGCGAAACCGACGTTGATGACGAGCATCGCCGAGGAAGCGCAAGGTTATCCGTCAAAACCACGGTCGCCAAGTCAGAATGCTGCCAGTCGAGCGGAGACCCCACCGGAACTCTGCCTCACGTCTTTCTCCCCTCCGGCGTGCAAGTTCTTCGATTTTGAAGCCAGTTCGGAAGCGGAGAGCAACATCAGCAGACCGATCACGGACAGTACCAGTAGACCCACCGCAGTCGGGATAGGATTCCCGGCGGGGAGCGACAGCATCGACGACTTGTTCCTGGATCCCTTCGACACGGACGATTCGTTGACGACGCTTGAGAGAGACCCCGGCATGCTCCTGTTGGAGAAGTTTGACGATCCGTTCCGCACCGACGACCTGTTCTCCGACCCCTTCACTCACAGCTCGGATGGGTTCTTCGGTAGTCCGTAGTGGACGACGGAGACCGAGAACAAAGTCTCTCATTCACTGTTTGGACGCCGGGACTGGGACTGGGAGTTTAACGGGGTGGAGGACGGTGGGATTGTTAGCGTGGCGCCCGCTGTCCAGTGAATCATGACGGGTTTCATGCTTGCGCCGTAAGTCGAGTAACGACGGCACGAGTTCCATTCCTTTGGCATTGTGGGTTTTATTTGCGGAACAGCTGCCATGGGCTAAGGTAGATAGATCTGTGTAGGAAAGGTGATGGGCAAAATTGTACGTCCAGTTCATCCACTCAAGTATGTGTATGTCCTCTTTCTGCCAATGTCACAGAGGCTGAAGGCGAGTAACGGCGATTGGACGGTACGTTCTCTGTAGTCGCTTTCGTCTTGGCTTTCGCTAAGACCGTTAAGACCGCTAAGTAAGACCGCTAAGTAAGACCGCCAAGCAGGGCACGCGCCTCCGTCAGCTCGCGTCTGTAATCTACCTTAACGTTAAGGTAGAACCATCCATCCATCATTTGATCAGTATTATCAATTGTCACTGGCTGTCGAGATCTTAACTTATCACAACTTCAGGGCCCTCCTTCGGCGTTCGGATCGGGGTTCCCTCCGAGACCTGTTCAGGCTAACGAACGTCTGATTGGCGCCGGGACGATGCCAAGGCCGAGGTCACGACGTCTTAGATCCCGCTGAGATTCATAGGTACCCTTTGATTTGTGCAGTGATGTATTAAACGTGTTGATTCCCAGGTTGACCTTTCGGTGTCTTCCCGGCCGGTTGTGCCTGCCGTGAAAGGCCTCTCTCGTACTAAAAGCTTGGCTTCAAACAGACAAGAGCAAAGCTGCAGAAAAATATTCATTTCATATGTAAGCAAAAATATAAAGATAATAAAAATCACCTCTCGTTGCGTCCCAGATATTATTCGCATTCTTATTTTCCCTACCTCTTTCCTCGTTCATAGGAACGCCGCCGATTGGTAGCTCCGTCTAATTAAAAGGTAGCTCCTACCTTGTTTCTTCAGTCCGCTTCCAGGTTCGTAAGTTACGGTGGCCGGGTCCATCCGGTTCGTTGACCGTGACCTCACCGGTCCTCAGTTGCCTGTCAACACACTTTTCTCCGCCATTGCAATTTCTTTCTGTTTGAAAGAATAATCCTCCCAGGTAGCAACGGCGAGCGTCTGCTTTCGGATCCTATCGAGCCTACTCGAAAGTACATACGGCCCGACTCTACACTTGCCTGAAGGGTGAACCTCGTCCGGCGTCAAAGCTGGGTTTCCAGCAATGGAGAGGTCCAAGTACTTTCCATCGCGGAAACACCACCACCAGAAGACTCACAGCCGATCGAAACTGGCCGTCGCATGGCCATCGTTGCCAATCCTCATTCCACATCGCATGCGGCGCAAGCTACGCTCCAAGCTGCGCAGTAGGCTGTCGCCTTCCTCCTCTGTCGCGTCCCTGCAAACGTCCTTCTCGCCCGCCGATGCACTCTCCTCTCTGCGATCCCACCGTTGGTCACATTATGATGCACAGTACCTGTTACTGGCAATCATCGGCATCTTCTCACTATGCGTCATTGAATCACCCGGCGCGGTGGTGAAAACAGCCATTGCGACGGCTTTGTTGGCCTCTCTCCTCATGCCCGTCACAAGGCAGTTCTTTTTGCCTTTCCTTCCGATCGCCACTTGGCTCGTCTTCTTCTATGCCTGCCGGTAAGCACAGAAAGCCCTTTTTGGCTCGCGCATCGCATTGTGATATGGGTCAACGGGAACTTTTGCTTTCCGCAGCGGAATGCTTATAGTCCTCCTTGTGCTAATGATAGATATCTCTGGACAGGTTCATACCAGGTGATTCTCGTCCTTCAGTCTGGGTTCGGGTCCTTCCTGCACTCGAGAACATATTCTATGGCGCCAACGTCAGCAACATCCTCTCCGCACACCAGAACGTCTTTCTCGATATCTTGGCCTGGCTACCATACGGCATAATACACTTTGGCGCACCGTTTGTATGCTCTGCGATCATGTTTGTGTTTGGACCACCTACGACGGTGTCGGTTTTCGCACGCAGCTTTGGATACATGAACCTAGCAGGGGTCACTATCCAATTGTTATTCCCGTGCTCACCACCTTGGTACGAGAATATATACGGGCTGGCCCCAGCAAACTATTCCATGCCAGGTTCGCCTGCCGGGCTTGCTCGTATAGATCAGTTGTTCGGTATCGACCTCTATACATCAACCTTCACCGCATCACCTATGCCGTTTGGAGCCTTTCCGTCGCTGCATGCCGGGTGTGCTACCATCGAAGCACTGTTCATGAGCCATGTATTCCCAAAGCTCACGCCATTCTTTGTCGGTTATACCTTGTGGCTGTGGTGGGCGACCATGTACCTTTCGCATCATTACGCTGTCGATCTCATCGGCGGTAGCTTGTGTATGTTGCAGCCCTCAGAATATCACTAGGGCCATCCCAGCTAATGCTTTTGTGTGTCTAGTGGCAGGTGTAGTCTTCTACGTGGCCAAAGCGAAGTTTCTCCCTCGACTGCAATCCGACAAGATGTTCCGTTGGGACTATGACTACGTTGAGGTGGGCGACGTGCCGTTGGCGGACAGCTACGCTCTGACCGAGCTCGACGCCAACTGCCATCCCGACAGCGATGAATGGACTGTTGGTTCCTCGTCATCCGTTTCTTCTGGCTCGGTCAGTCCTGTGGATGAGAGCCAGTCCCTTTGGGAAGGCGAAACCTTGGCATCCCACTCTGACAGCGAAGCGCAACATTGAGGTTGATGGGGGTTTCCGAGCCTCGGGGGACCGTTACCCTATATGGCCACCTATCAATGTGTCTTTCTTTTTCCTAAACGACATGGCAGCTACTGTGGCTATCAGGCCCAGTTTACGATTCACGGCGACATGCAACGGAGTTTTCTTGGATTTTATGAGCTACCTTGTTCAACAGTTTACGGCCTCAATGGTTTACGACAATACTCTAATCCAGCCCTGCACGTTGTACAGAAATGCGGGCATTGATCGATAAGGACTGTACTTACTAAACGGCTGCCTTCGCTTTATCAGCCGACTCTAATAGGTCCTTCTCATACTCGGGCGGCGGTGTGCATCATACCTCGCGGCGACTCGGAGCGTGGAGTCCGGATGTACCAATGGTTAATAGACTGATTTCTTTACCACTCACTACCTTCTTTTTTTTTGGGAATCACTCTCGTCGGACCTCTTTTCTATCGTTTGTGACACAGCATATGCTTGGCTCTTGGTCGAGGCGACTACAGGCCTGGCACTGGCGTTTGACTGTACCTAGCGCACCTTGAACTTGTACGATGAGCTCTGGGGTTTGCATAAGGAAGGAAAGAATGGATAAAGCAGGCGATGGTGCGCAGATAGAATCCTGGAGTGGCTACCCACTATGTACATAGGCCGGCTCTGGAGGTCTTCAAGGGGGCTTGTCATAACGCATCATTCATTGGGACAGGGCTACTACGGTTATAGCACATGGCATGTAGAGCGGCCTACACAATGAGACTTCAGACATTGAAGTGTGACTGTTGAGGTGCAAATCCTGTTATACATTGTAGGCGCAGCTGGTATTATGAAGTAATAGCACCTCCTTGCCCGGCTGAATTCGTCTCATTTCACGCTAATCGGATCCCTGCACCCAATTTACGCGTGTTCTCGCGTCGCCCGAGTAAAATGCCAAACTACACCGACAACACAGTATTGGGGAAAGGTGACCGAGTGCGTCGATCAACATGTCCTCAAGGCCAGAACTGAAGGTAATGTGTCCGGCCATCCCGTAGCGCAACATGCATGCTGATATACTTGACAGGTGGACGATGAAGTCGGCTTCATCCGATTCTTCCGGGGCCTACCCGTCACCGACGAGGATACGATCCGGATCTTCGATCGAGGAGACTGGTACACTGCTCACGGCGACGATGCTGCTTTCATTGCCCGAACGGTACGCTCCTGCTCTGAGACTCACCGCCGCCATCGGCATTGACGGTGGGATGTGGCCTAGGTCTACAAAACTACCTCGGTCCTACGCCAGTTGGGAAAGAGTGAAAATGCCCTGCCGTCGGTGACGATGACCATTACTGTATTCCGCAACTTCCTCCGCGAAGCACTCTTTCGCCTCGGGAAGCGGGTGGAGATTTGGGAGAGTGCGGGCCGGATGCAATGGAAGGTTACAAAACAGGCGTCACCGGGCAACCTGCAAGACATTGAGGAGGAGCTAGGCGGCCATATCGAATCGGCGCCCATCATTCTGGCCGTCAAGGTCTCGGCGAAGGCGTCCGAGGCTCGGAACGTGGGCGTGTGCTTTGCGGATGCCAGCGTGCGGGAACTGGGAGTCAGCGAGTTCTTGGACAACGATCTCTATTCGAATCTCGAGTCGCTTCTGATTCAGCTCGGGGTCAAGGAGTGTCTGATCCAGGCGGACGGGACGAAGAAGGATGTCGAGCTGGGGAAGTTGAGAGCCATCGCCGACAGTTGCGGCATTGCCGTGGCGGAGCGAGCAGTCGCAGACTTCGGGACTAAGGATATCGAGCAGGATCTCACAAGACTTCTACGGGATGAACGTGCAGTTGGGACGCTACCGCAGACGGATCTCAAGTTGGCCATGGGGTCTGCCGCTGCCCTCATCAAATACTTGGGTGTCCTGTCGGACCCCTCCAATTTCGGACAGTATCAGCTTTTTCAGCATGATCTTTCGCAGTATATGAAACTAGATTCTGCGGCGTTGAAGGCATTGAACTTGATGCCTGGACCACGAGATGGATCCAAGAACATGAGCTTGTACGGGCTGCTGAACCACTGCAAGACACCCGTCGGGAGTAGACTGCTGGCTCAGTGGTTGAAACAGCCACTCATGAGCTTAGAAGAGATCGAGAGACGACAACAGCTCGTCGAAGCATTTGTAACAGATACGGAGCTGCGACAGACACTGCAGGAAGAGCATCTGAGGTCCATACCGGACCTTTACAGGCTGGCCAAAAGATTTCAGAGAAAGCTGGCGAACCTTGAGGATGTGGTGAGGGCTTATCAAGTCGTGATTAGAATACCGGGCTTCATCGGCACACTGGAGAACGTGATGGATGAGCAGTATCAGTCGCCACTGGATGCTGAGTATACGTCGAAGCTGCGAAAGTTCTCGGATAGTTTGGCGAAGCTGCAGGAAATGGTCGAGACGACGGTCGATCTGGAAGCCTTGGATCATCATGAGTTTATCATCAAGCCCGAGTTTGACGACAGTCTACGAGTGATCCGGAAAAGATTGGATGAGTTGAAGTATAACATGGAGGTGGAACACCGAAAAGTTGGCAAGGATCTCGATCAAGATACCGAGAAGAAATTGTTTTTGGAGAATCATAGGGTCCATGGCTGGTGTTTCCGACTCACTCGCAATGTGAGCAATCTGCTACACTGTGCTCTTCTCAGATATGCTAACGGAACTACAGGAAGCAGGCTGTATACGGAATAAGAAACAATACCAAGAGTGTTCGACACAGAAGAACGGTGTGTACTTCACGACCACAACAATGCAGAACATGCGCCGGGAGTTTGACCAGCTCTCGGAAAATTACAACCGTACCCAAAGCGGTCTCGTCAGCGAAGTTGTCAATGTGGCCGCATCATATTGCCCAGTAATCGAGCAACTGGCTGGAGTCTTAGCCCATTTAGATGTCATTGTCAGCTTTGCTCACGTTTCGGTACACGCGCCAACGTCCTATGTCCGACCGAAGATGCACCCCAGGGGCGAAGGTAACACAGTCCTGAAAGAAGCCCGCCACCCCTGCATGGAGATGCAAGATGACATCCAATTCATCACCAACGACGTCTCGTTAATCCGAGGGAGCTCGGAGTTCCTAATCATAACAGGACCGAATATGGGCGGTAAATCGACATATATCCGACAGATTGGCGTCATCGCTCTCATGGCCCAAGTGGGCTGCTTCGTACCTTGTTCGGAGGCCGAACTCACGCTGTTCGATTGCATACTCGCTCGAGTCGGTGCCAGCGATTCGCAGCTCAAAGGAGTATCGACCTTCATGGCCGAGATGTTGGAGACGGCCAACATCCTCAAGTCCGCCACGTCGGACTCCCTGATCATCATCGACGAACTCGGTCGGGGCACCAGCACGTACGATGGTTTCGGGCTCGCCTGGGCGATCTCGGAACACATCGTCAAGGAGATCCGATGCTTCGCCATGTTCGCCACTCATTTCCACGAACTTACCGCGTTGGTCGACCAGTATCCGTCCGTGCAAAATCTGCATGTGGTCGCCCATATCGGAGACACGAACGACAAAGACCGCCGCGAAGTCACTCTCCTGTACAAAGTGGAAGAGGGCGTCTGCGATCAGAGTTTCGGCATCCACGTCGCCGAGCTGGTCCGATTCCCGACGAAAGTGGTCAACATGGCCAAGCGGAAGGCGGACGAGCTGGAAGACTTCACCGGCAAGCACGACGAGATGGCGCTCAAGCACTCGAAGCAGGATGCCGAGGAGGGGAGCATCATGCTGAAGGAGGTGCTGGTCCAGTGGAAGAAGGAGTGTGAAGGGAAAGGTATGAGCAAGGAGGACACGGTGGCGAAGATGAAGGAGCTGGTGTTGGGCAATCAGAAATTGCTGGAGAATCCATTCTTTCAATCCATCAAGGCGCTCTGATGATTATGGAGGATGGGTACGTGCTTCTTAGCAAGGCGTTCACACCGGGCGGATCGGATCGTGGGAAGAGCTAAGATCTATCACCAAATTATATGTTGGCGCAGTACCTGGGATCAAACAACGTCTTTGCTGTCTAGAAACACCTTCAAAATCAAGATTGATTTATCTAGATAAAGAATATTATCATGGAGGCTTAAACAATCAACTTAAGGTGAGTGTGGACAGTTGGATAACTCAGGTAGGAACGGAAGTACTTATCGCCGTAATCGACGCTTGCAGCAACGGCTTACCTAGCGCATTAACTTAACGTACTTCCGTACACCCGCCAAGCAAAGTGTTTCGAAGGGAAATGTATAAAGCCACGGCCAGTTCCCAAGCATAAATACGCTTAGAGATAAGTAACGGCAACGGTAAACGCAACGGCGACTGGAAACGGCAAACTTGTGTATGGCAGTAATTGCCGAGCAACCATTTGAGTCCAATGCCCGTAACGTTTAATCGCGACAACAATAACACTCAACTACGGATATCGTACAATCGTCGACAAACATCAATCGATTCGTCACAGAGATAAGAACATCAACAGCATAGGAAAGAGGCGCATTACTGTCGTCTTTTCCACACTCAATGCCAATCAAAGAGCATCGGCTCACCACGTACAACTTCCAATACATCCAATTCATCATCTCCAAGCACACGACACCGCCATAACCATCAAACCCCAACGCCAACGAAGCCACTAGAACCCTTGGGTCAGATTCCAAGGGGATAATAATCGCCCAATGCTGCTGCGTTTGCCGCTCAGCCTTCACTACCCCATCACCGTGACCGAGCTGCTGAAGCAACCAAACGACAATGTCGAGAGGTTCGCTCCGCTGTTCTCGTACTTCTACAAGACCACGGTGACAGAGGGTGACGAGCTTGGTAACGAGTATCAGGTCGAGAAGACGTTCCCGACCAGGTTCGAGTCGAATGTGGAGGGCGTTTTGAAGGACTGGAAGATCAGACAGGGGACGGTTATCACGAAGGCGAAGTATGTGCATGCTTGACACAAGGGATGGAATGAACCAATGTGGATCGATGCTGACGGTATTGCAGTCGAGATGTCGCGGAAATTGAGGAGCCATGCAGCCATGAGGTCCAGTTCGGTGGGATGTGCGCGACTTGTGGGAAGGACATGACCGAGTATGCGCAGACTAGCCTGCTATCCCAAATGGTCTGCTAATTTTGCCCCACGCAGGTTTTCCTACAATACGGATGCTCTCGATGCAACGCGTGCTACCATCAACATGGTTCATGACAATGTCTCCCTCACCGTTAGCCAGAACGAAGCCACAAGAGTTGAAGAAGAAGCCAAGAGGCGATTACTGGCATCTAAGAAGCTCTCTCTTGTCGTCGATTTGGACCAGACGATCATACACGCAACGGTTGACCCGACGGTGGAAGAATGGCAGAATGACGAGGACAATCCAAACCACGAAGCGGTCAAGGATGTGAGAAAATTCAAACTCGTTGATGATGGACCTGGCGCCCGAGGATGCTGGTACTATATCAAGCTTCGACCGGGCTTGAAGGAGTTCTTGGAGAATGTCTCAAAGTTGTACGAGTTGCACATATACACCATGGGAACTAGGTTATACGCGCAACACATCGCAACCATTGTCGATCCGGAGCGGAAGATATTCGGGGATAGAATTCTCAGTCGAGATGAGAGTGGCAGCTTAACGGCGAAGAATTTACAACGTCTCTTCCCGGTGGACACGAAAATGGTAGTCATTATTGATGACAGAGGCGATGTCTGGAAGTGGAGCGAGAATCTCATCAAAGTGACACCTTACGACTTCTTCGTCGGAATTGGCGACATCAATTCGAGTTTTCTGCCAAAGAAGCCGGAGCTTCGAACAAGCGCTAAAGCTGTGGCCGTAGCGATACCGCACCCCAGGAAGGACTTGGCGGAAGGCGCGACAACCCAAGAGCCAGCGCCGACAATCAACGGCGATGGACCCGGGACGTCCGCGCAAAATGCCGAAAGCGCATCGAGCAATATCTCGGCACTGGAGCAACTTGTGTCAATGGGTGGAGGTGATGATCCTGCCACACTCCAAGCGCAGGCGAGTAAACAAGATGAGACACTTGTAGCACAGCTTGAGGAACGGCCTCTTCTTCAGAAGCAGAAGCAGTTAGAAGCAGAAGACGAAGCGGCAGCGGCAGCATCGACAGATGGCGACCGTTCGAACGAGAACTCAAAGGGCGAAGAGACACCAAGTGACTCTGGCAAGCATCGGCATAACCTCCTCCAGGATAACGACACTGAATTACGATACCTTGAACGAAGCTTACGGAAAGTTCATTCGGAGTTTTTCGAGATGTACAATCAGAAGCTCGCTGGCATTCAAGGGGGCCGAATAGCGCAATTGAGAGGGGACAGGCACGCGAAGAAGGTTTCAGTCAATGACAAAGGCGCAGATCTCAGGCTCGTCCCGGACATCAAAACCATCATACCGCAGATGAAGTTACGGGTCCTGGAAGGAGTAAGCTTAGTATTCTCTGGAGTGGTCCCGCTCGGTACAGACATCCAGAACTCCGACATTGCCCTCTGGGCCAAAAACTTCGGTGCCCAGGTCTTCGAAAACATCAGCAAACGCACCACGCACGTCATCGCTGCGAGGAACCGTACGGCAAAGGTCCGACAAGCCGCGCGGAGGAAGAAAATCAAGATCGTCACCACGCAATGGCTGTTCGATTCCATCTCGCAGTGGCAGCGCATCGACGAAGAACCTTACCTGATCCCTGTTCACCCGGAAGATCGAGGGGAACCGACCTCGTCGCTCCCTGGTTCGTCCTCCTCGAAAGAAGGCGTCTACTACGACGCCAAAGTCGACGACAACACAATTCTCTCGTCCTCGGAAGAAGACGGCAACCTCCCGACAGAAGACGAAGCCGATCCTACTGTCGCTGTCCCTAATCACATCCCTACCCCTCTGCACATTCGCACCGACGACATTATGGATGATTCAGAGGGGGTGATACCTGATTTCGAAGACGACCAATCTCCCGTCGGAGGCACCAACGAAGATTGGAACCAGATGAAGGACGAACTGGCCGATTTTCTCGGCAGCGACGCCGAAGACAGTGATGGGGACAGTGTCGCTAGCGAATCGAGCTCGAAAAGCACCAAGAAACTCAGTCCAGGACAGAAGCGGAAGTTTGAAGAAGTCGACGCTAGCGATAGCTTGCTCGGTGCTCAAGTCAACGTCAACAGCGGAACGAGTCCGGCCCATGGTTCCGATCGGTCGAAACAGTCGTCGCTGGAAAAGCGCGTCAAGAGGGCATACCAGCGTTCCACAAGTCTAACGAAAGTCGACACTGTTGCGTCCACTGCGGATCGAGATCATCTGTCGGGTCTACCATCGACACAGGAAACCGCAGGCGAAGACGACGGTTGCGAGGCGGACTTGGCGAGCGATGGGCGAGCGGACGGTGTCGTTGATGGCGCGAACGTTGAGGAAGACGAAGACGAGGACGTGGAGGCGGAGAAGAAGGAGGAGGAGGAGGAGGAGGCGGACGACGACGACTGGGGTGATCTTGAAGCTGATCTCGAAGCCGAACTCCAGCGCGTCGAGAGCGAGGACAATGGCGACGCCGACGGCAATGACGATGGCGATGGTGCCGAGCACGACCCCGATGGCGGAGGATGATTGCCCCGTCTGCCCCTTCTTAATTCTCTTTTCGGTCCTGTCCTATCTTTCCGTATCTTGTCTTACCCTGTACTTTGCACCTTTAGCGACGATTCGGCTCTGGAGCAGGTTTGGAGCGAGATACGATTAGCGGTATTGGCGTGGGATTTTAAATCTTGGCGGTTTATTTCCTACGTGTTTTCCAGTGCGATTTCTCATCATCATTTTCTCCTGGATCGGGCGTGAGCGCGGTACAATCGAGTGCAATACAGTGCAGAAGCTTGCGGGGTATTTTCGAGAAAGGGCATCTAGGGTCTTCTTGTCTAGGCAGCCTTCGGGCAAGGAGTTCATTCTAGACCGAGACGGCTGGTCCAAGCGTCGGGCTTCAAGTGCGGTCATATACCCTAGGTACTTTACCTACCGTGCATTCAACTTACTCTGTATCCACTCAAACATACCTTCAAAACGAGGCCAAGCCTGCGTATTCCATGGTTTAGATGTACCAGACAAGTAGGTGTGTGTACGCACGGCGTATGCCCTCTCAGATATACTACGCTGCCGAACACCAACACCTCTCTCTTCTATGGACGGAAGTAAGCAAGAACATGCCACCCTTCCAAACCCTCGACTTAACCATTCGGCAACCCCTTCTTCCCCTCCCCCTCCCCCTCCCCCTCCCCATCGTCATCTCCACCGACCCCATCCCCATGCCCCCCCCTCTCCTTCCGTCTCTGCGTCACATCCCAGTTATACACCCTCGCCGTCGCGACCTCCAACGTCTAGACATTCGCGGACCCCACATCAGCCTTTGCACACAAATTTCCATTCCCCTCTGACCACTCAACCCTCCACCCCAACCTCACACTCATCCCGTTGTCCCCCTTGCAGGTCTGACCAACCAACCAAGAAAAGAACAGATGAAAGAGGAGGAAAGAAAGCGAGGAGGAAAGGAAAGGAAAGGAAAGGAAAGGGAAGAACATACAGTAACCTGCTCCCTCAAAAACTCCACATCCTCCTCGCACCCGCCCAGCGCCGCCCTCGCCGCCTCCAACTTCTCCCGCAGCAGCGCCTCGGCGTCGGAGATGGGGTACGACAGCATGATGTTCGCGCCTAGCCAGAGGTAGACTTCTTGCTCCTCCGTCTTTTCCCCCTCTCCATCCCCGTCGTTTTCCCCGTCTCCATCTCCATCTCCGTAGCCATCGCCATCCCCATTCCCATCTCCGTTCCCTAACGAGGTCGAGGTCGAGGTCAACGGCAGTGCAGCCGACGGGGTAGCAGATGTAGGCGCGGAAGGCGGGGGAATAACGGCGTGGGCGTAGAGGGTCGGGGCGAGAGAGAAGGTAGTGCGCAGCGGGGGGGAGGCCGGGGTGCGGGTTTTCAGGAAGAGGACGGTGTCGAGGGTCTTTTGGATGTCGGGGATTTTGTCGCGGAGGGTGGCGATGCGGCGGGTGGTGGAGAGTTGCATGAAGTTGTATTTTCTGGGAGGGTTGGGTGGGTTAGGGGTGGTCGCTGGGTTGGGTTGGGGGTGGTGGGGGATAGGGTGCTGCAGAGGGCGGGGGGAAAGGGAAGGCAAAGGGAAGCGGGAGGGAGGGGATTGACGGACGAGATCATCTCTTGGAATGACTTCATGGTCGAGTCGACTTCGGCGCGGGTGGAGACGTAGTCTTCGACTTTGTCGACGAAGGGCGCGTAGGGGATGCCGCGCGGGTTGGTGGGCGCGTCTTTGCTGTTGTGGGGTTTTAGTATATTACAACTTAGGAAATGAGAAGGCTGTGCAAGGTAATTTACCCCTTTGGTTTGTCTGTCATCGCTGCATGGAGTCTGGAGTCTGGATTGTGAACGGCTGAGCACCTTTCGATATGATTGTAGGGCTAGCTTCACATGTTTGATAGTCAATTGTTAGGTAATCACAAGCTGCGGAAGAAGCCGCACATCACAGCGTTTATAGCGTGCGTGGACGATAATAATGACGCTATATTCGACGCTCTCCAGAAAAAAGTTCCGGCTCCAGTACTCTCAACTCCACACTCAACTCCTCAACCCACCGATGCAATGACCACGAAAACACTCTGCGGCCTTCGAGCCGCTTCCCGATCTTCCATCTTCCACATCCACAACCTCCAACCCCAGAAACTCTCCCACCACCACTCCCGCCTCCTCCTCCTCCACCCGCCCTCCATCCACACCACCCGACCCAACTCCACCACGACCTCCACCGCCCCCGCAACGCGCATACCCCACAACCCACTCCTCAACGCCCCCCCCACCACCCTCCCCGCCCCGCTCGTCCTCCCCGTCCGCGCCCCAACCACCAACCTCCCAACGCACCTCTACCGCCTCGGGCGCGCCTACCTGGCCTTCTACAAAACCGGCCTCAAGCACGTCTGGGCAAACTACAAAGCCGCGCGCAGCCTGCAATCCACCGTCATCGACGCCCACGCCGGCGGCTCGCTCCCCCGCGCCGTGGCCGCCGGCCTGCTGACGCGCGGCGACTTCCAGCTGCTGGCGCGCAGCCGGCGCGACGTGGCGCGGATCCCGCTGTTCGCGCTCGTCTTCGTGGCGTGCGGCGAGTTCACGCCGCTGGTGGTGCTGGCGCTGTCTGGGGTGGTGCCGGGGACGTGTTGGATTCCGAAGCAGGTGCAGAGGAAGAGGGAGAAGAGCGAGGGGAGGAGGAGGGCGAGTTTTCGGGGACTGGTGGCGCCGCTGCCGTCGAATGTGGGGGTGGTGGGGTTGGGGAGGGAGCAGCTGGTGCATGTGAGTCGGAGTTTGGGGTTGCATTCGGCGTGGTGGCCGGAGGGGTGGGGGTTGCCGCCGGATGGGCTGTTGAGGACGAGGGTTGGGCGGAGGGCGGAGTATTTGGAGATGGATGATCGGTTGATTAGGAGTGGGGGTGAGGTGGGAGAGATGGAGATGGAGGAGGTGAGGATGGCGTTGGAGGAGAGGGGGCTGGATTTGCTGGGGAAGAACGATCAGCAGCTGAGGGGTCTGCTGAGGGCCTGGTTGCGGGCTAGAGAGGAAAGGCCGCTTATGACGCTGTTCTTGACGAGGCCGTCTGTGTGGGCGAAGACTGATGGATGATAAGTCGAGTCACAGGTATATGATAGAGGTCGACATGCTTGTGAATGGGGCTATGTACGATATGTTGCATCATAGAATCCTGGGTCAAGATGCGCAAAAGACTGTATTAGACAAAACTGGGCGGCGGTTGAGTATGATCCTTTCTCTGTAAGCTATGGACGTGTGAGAGAAATTAGGTCCCTAGCAGGTACAAGTACAAGGATCCAATTAATGAATACAGCAGTAGTGTAAAGCCCCTTCCAACGCCTCGATGTGCCAAATGGTGGTGGCGACAACTCCACCTAAAGACCTTGTCGCGCAGTGACCGAGAACGACAAATGACTTGTGAGACCAGGAGACAGTTGCTTTTCGAATTACCTGACTGCACTACCTGCCGCACGTATCTGAGTTCAGTAATGGAGAGATACGTCACCAACTTGGAAGTGGCGTTTCACTGTCTCCACTTAGCCAGCTGCTCCATGATAGACTGAACCTGGTGCCCAGATTGCGGCTGCTGTTGTTGTTGCTGTGGCATCATGGCCTGTTGTGGTCGCCCGGCCGCTCCGCCGAGCAGTGTAGCAAGGCCAGGGTTATTGGCAAAGGCCGGATTGGCGGCGAGAGCCGCGTAAGGGTTGCCGCCTTGCAGCGGTATCTGCTGCTGCTGTTGATATGACGCCTGCTGAGGCTGTTGACGGGCTGCACCACCCAGCAAAGTTGCAAGATCGGCAGAGACTGGCTGCTGGAGCTGAGGGATGTGTTGTTGAGGCGTTTGAGGCGATTGGCCCATTGCACCAAGGAGCTTCTGTAGAGTAGGACCGTCGAGGGATGTGATTAGGCTGGCAAGATTGGGGCCGGCAGCCGGAGGTGGCTGTTGTTGCTGCACGGGCTGTTGTACTGTTTGTGGAAGCGATTGAGCGTATTGCGGCATACCGTATGCTTGTTGCGGCGTACTATACTGAGCGGTCTGCGGAGCGCTATGTGTTTGTTTTGCTCTGACAATAAGCTCGGCGGCGATGTGTGTCTCCAAATCGTCGTATTCTGCGTGATAGTTCAGACGGTATTCGCTAAGTATTACAAGAGAATAACACTTACCATCGAATTGGACGTTCTCTACGCCCGCACTCCGGTTAAAGACTTGTAGCGGTATCTTTCCCGAAAATTGGGCTTGACGAGTTAGTTTCACCACAGCCTGGACACCTTCTACGATCTGCCTTCGTATGACCGCGGCCAGTGGTAGTCGGGGGCTCAGTAGCAGCGAGTCACACCGGATGCCTCTGTCACGGAACGCCTTCTCCACGTAGGAGACAAAGCTTCTAGAGAGAAAATTAGCTTCACTGCCGCTGTCAAAGAACTCAGCACATTCTAACCGATCTATCTCGTCTACCAAGATGATCTGTACTTCAGGCACATCTCTTGGATCTCTCTTTGGGAGTAGCAAGTCCAGATCATCTTCTGGGTCTCGCCTCCTTGGACTGGGGCTTCGATATCTTCCGTTGCGACCAATTGGTGATCGTGATCGACTTCTTCTATAATCGTACCGATCCCGGCTTCTGTCTCGAGTGCCACGATACTCGTCTCGGCCACGGTAACCTCTGGGAGATGGAGATCGCCCTGGTCGGTAATCATCTCTGCGTCTTGGCTCATCCCGAAAGTCACTGAAGGGTAAATTTCTTCCCCCTCTTGAATCATAAGCTCTGTCAAACCGATCTCCGCTCGACCGCTGCCAAGAACCACGAGGAGACAAAGGTCGTCGATCATAGTCCGGCGACCGTGAGCGCCGACTGAGACTTGATCTGAGACGATCGCCAGCCGCAGTTGCAGCCGCATTACGTGAATTTTTCTGAGGTTTGGAGATCTCGAGATCTGACAAATGTTAGTACCATGAGCCTAGCTGGAAATATAGTGAGGCATACGCATTCTACGACCTCGCACGTTCATCCCTTGCTCTGCCTGCAACGCGCGCGAACAAGCCCCTGCGTCCAAAAACTGGACAAACCCGTAAGCTTGTTTTATGGACACTTGCGCGAGTTTCCCATGTTTATGGAATATATGGAAGAGATCACGCTTGGTAACCTTCTCGGTGGGGAGATTTCCTTCAAAACGCGTCAGCAGGCTCAACACGATCCGAATATCAGAAGTCATGAAACGTGCCTATGAACAACCGGGAGTTCGGCGGAAATCGGTCCCAGAGACCTTCGGTGACGTATACTCTCTCATCGCTGAGAAAGTTATCATATTTCTTCTGGATATCCGGGCCCCAAGGCTCCTCATCTTCATCGCCGTCGGTAGAAGCAACGGACCGGGAAGCTTTTCTCCCAGAACTCTCCCTATTGCGAAACGTTTGCACGGACGGGCTCTGCTGCGGCTGGCTTACACCTGGTGGAGGCGGCTGCTGGAATGTAGCAAGTGGTGGCGGCGGCAACCCACCCGGTGCAGAAGCAGTCCCTGGGGCGCCAGCAATGGCAGGATTGGGGAAACCATGGGATGGGCGATAGGAGTTACTCGCTGGGGAGGCATAGGTAGGAGGTGCAGTTGAGTTCTGGGTGTGGAGTTGATGGTAAGATCGAATGTCATCTCCTGGCGTGTAATTGGGATGAATAGCTGGCTTTTCTTGAGGTGGCGGACGCGGTGGAAGGCCGGCAGGGATGGGAAGGCCGAGGATTGGAGACTTGGCGCTAGCCGGTCGAGGGATGTTAGATATGGCTGAAGGGGAGGCCGTCGTGGCTGCAGTGATACCGTCGGAAACAGGAGCGGTAGCAGTAGAAGGGGACAGGTTATCCAGTAAGGTCTGATAATTCACGCCTCCGTTGCTTACGTCCGCTGCCAAACCTGCATCTGCTAGGTTTTGAGTGCCGGTATCGAGGCGGGATGTATCGGGAGCAGTTGTAGCTCCTGCATTGTCATTCAGTACAAATGGCGAGGTAGCGGCATCTGGTAGGGTGGTGTAAGAGTCTGGAGGGACAGAGAGGAGGAGCTCGGAAGGGTCGTCGACTGGGCCATGGGTTTCGATTGTACGCTGTGTCTGCGTGGGTGCAGCAAGACTTTCAGAGGGAACCATGGGCGATACAGCGACAGCGTGATTCGACGACAATTGATTTTGTACTGCTGTAAGACTCTCCTGATCATCTTCTCCATCGTCAAAGTCAAGGGACATAGCATAGTCATCATTGCCATCACCAGCCGACCAACTTGTGCTCGTACCGTTACCCACGCCATCCTCGACTGTCGTGAACGTGGATGCTGGAAATGATCCCGACCCGCTATAGCCATTCTGAAACTCGCCATTCGTCGCTGCCTTGGCTTGTGATGAAGTCCCGGAATCCATATGCGTAGACATCTGATTGAATATAGGGTCGATCTGGTTCTGGAGGACAGGTATATTTGAAGGTTCGGGCAGATGAACTGGACGAGGACTTTCTGGTGTCAGGGTTTTCCCACGATAGTAAGATACCTCAGGCGGTGGGCTAGAAGTCATCTGTGCGACGACAAGGAGAGGTTTACTTCAACTACTCCGAGCAACGAGCAACGAGCAACGAGCAATAGGCCGCTAACACTTGGAGGAGAGCATGCTCAGGGAGTCAGGTTCAGCTGAAATTATACACTTGAATGCTGTGACAATCAGGAATGTAAAGTAGCTGTGGTGAACAGGTTAAGTTAAGTCAGAAGTCGAGTTCAATGAAGAGAGTTGAATATGTAGGTATTATTGAATAATTATTGTGTGTTGTGTGATGAGCAGGTGGGAACTGGAGGTATTTCTTAGCTCGTAACTTACCAATGCAAATTTCGCATTCGCGTAGTGCTACGTCACGTGCTGATACAAAGGTACAAGTGACCTCTTACAGTACCTTTTAGCTCGATCATTAATGACATAGTGTATTTGAAGTTCGTCGCACATGGTAAGGAGGTAGGTTTAAGGGTGGTCAATACAGATATGCTAGGCTTGCTACTCGTTAGACCTAGACTTGCAAGTATCAGATCTGTTCATCATGTTCCAATTGGTTTACGGCACATAGCTTTCAGGCCAGATGAGCCTGAAGGTCCTAGTGAAGCCGACATGAGGGGTGCACGGGAGTGGCTCGCAAGCTTTGACTCGGAAACAATCCCAAGGAAACTTGGTGACATATCCTTCAGCAGGTCATCCGGCGCTGGAGGTCAGAATGTCAATAAGTAGGATGATGCCAGCTCTTGTGTACATTACTGCAGGTTGACATTGTTTGCAGAGTTTCCTCGAAGGCTACACTTCGCTTGCCACTCAAGTCGCTATTACCTCTCCTTCCAGGCTTGCTACATCATGAGCTCATGCTCTCGCGCTTCTATGCAGAAAAGTCTAACTCATTGGTCATCCAGGCGGACGGTAGTCGCAAACAAGGCGATAATGTTGACGAGTGCTTCGAGAAACTTCATGCTCTGATCCTTGGAATAGGCAAGGCCGTCGTGCGAGGTGAGCTTTCACTGGCTACGAAGGAAAAGATCAAAGCGTCGTGAGTATTCTAAGGTTTGCGTGGATGGTATCTTATGCTAATGAGTCTCTGTGCTTTACGAGGCAAAAAGCGGGAAACCAAATTCGCTTGACAACGAAGAAGACGCATAGCAGCAAGAAGAGCGCGAGGAAAGGCGGAAGCCGGCCCGACTACTGATTCCAGTGCAAAGTTGGGACCTGTTCTTGATTCCTAATCATTGAACGTCCAGTGTCACTGCATGGATTGACCGCAACTGAGCATTGGAGGCCCATCTTTCAAGCCCGCTAGCGATCAACTTCTGTGCGTCGCCGTGGTAGCCTGCTTGCCGGAGAGTCTTCACAACGCGTACGAAATCATCGGCCTTCATATTGGTGTCCAGGATTGCCTCCCCCTTGAAGTCGCTTATCGCACCACCTAAAGTCACTGTCAAGACTTTGTGGAGACCGGGATCTTGTTCTTCCGGCTCTGTAAGCGGCAGCAGCCAGTCAATGACTTTCTCGGCGAGCTTCCATGGCGGCTTCGAGAGTGATGCGGAATATTTGAGTCGCTTCAGGCACACAGCCAGGGCGCCCGGAAATGCGACGGCCGTTGTTGTGGTTCCAATGGCAGGTTGTCTTATGAAGCAAATGAGTGCAGCGGCGCTAGTCGGCGACTGCGTGAGGAGACTGTCCACTACATGCTGTGTTACCGTCGTAAGACATGGCACACCATTGAACTCTGCGAACATGCTGAAGAAGCTCTCGCCTAAGATATCATCGGTGGGAAATTGTTTCATTGCGGCGTCGAAAATAGCCAATGGTATCGCGCCAGTCAGTGCAGGTGTTGAGCTCAGGGTACGGAGTGCGGCCTGATCGACAGAGTCATCAGGTTGCAATGTGGGATTTATGTCCTCAGCTGTGACGGTTGGAAGAGTAAGCACGTCAGTGTCTGAGTCTTCCGCTGCGGCAGGCCTTGGTTGGTGTGTTTGGTTTTCAGCTATGCCAAGAATACGCCGCCGGGCTGCGATCTTAGCAATATAGATCATCTCCAACTTCGCATATGCCAACCACAAGATCTTGGATGTCTTGCAAAACCTCAGACCACGTTGCATATAGCTTCGAGCCTCGGTCATGTCTGCATGTGTATCAAGCGCATATTGCGCGGCGTAGACCCATAATTCCGACTTCGTAGGATGCATCCTCAAGACACTTGTGAGTATCTGGGACAGCTTTCTGTAGGCCTTCTCTTTCCTCGCGAATTCTATATACTGCATCCATAATGCGATGTCGCCTTGAAACTTGTGTGTTGCCCGGTCGAGGACGAAGAATATGCGTCGTTTACCAGCGTGGGCTGTACTTTTGACACCCAGTCTCTTCACGCGCTTTCGCCTCAGTGACTCCAGGTTCATCTCGAACTCGGCATAGCGGGCGTAGTCGGACGGGTGCGCGCCTCGAGCATTGATCTTGTGCTCGAAGTCAGACCGCTTTTTCGTAATCGAGGTGATCTCCTCCTTTGGCTGTGGTTAGGTAGAGCCTTGCCATTGTAGGGACAGGATGTACCTTGCTGAAGATCTTCTTCCTTTCATATTCCTGCAACTCAGGGATCGACTGCTCGAGATAGAAACGTGCTTTATCACTAGCACCAGCCATCACTCCAAACTGTTCTGAATCTTGCACAAGATTATGAGCCTTGACTGATGAAAAACAAACATGGTCGTCGAACTTGCTTCTTTTGGCTTAGCTTAGCCGTCTATTTATCCGACATTTAATCCGCATCTCAGAGCTCAGGAGTAAGATACAATCGGTGACAGACCTGTTCTAATTCTCTACGCTCTTTTGTCACTTTCGTCTGATTCATGTTGTGACATCTGGCTCATTGTGGAAGCTAGCTGTGGACAGCGCCTGAAAATACGAAGTATGGCGCCAAAGTACAAGGACGGGGATGTTGTGGTTTCGGTGAGTCGGCATAGCTCCCACAGCAATGAACGATCTCTCAATTTCGATAGTTTTCTGGCAAGTGGGTATCATGGGCACACACGGCAGCGGCTTATAGTCAGTGTTTTGCTCTTCTCTATCTTCTGATGGCCATGGCTGACCGGAATAGCGGCGTTTCTTGGTGCGCTCATTACGGGAATGTGAGATTTCAGGCGTGAGTAATCGGCCAAAAACTCATGCTTATCGAGATCAAGATACCTACATTATCACAAGATTGTGGAGAACCAGTATTACGTGAGTGTCCATGCTACTCAATAGTGTCATCGAGAATAACCGATTCCGCATTGCAGGGTTATCCTCAAGAATGGATTCCTTCGGTTTCAGCTACGATTGGGGACCGCTACCCCGAGCGCTCAGTCTTTCAGGTCTTCATTGCCATTACCTCTGGTACCGGCTCTGTTCCCTAACGTTCTGCAGACAGACGCTGACCTGCGGCAGGTCCTCGTTTCGCACTTGTCTTCCTATGGTACATCCTGACGGCACGGCCGAACTCGGTTCTTCCAAAGTTCGTCGCAGGAACTGGTCTTTTCAGGACTATCACATGCGGAGGATGGACCTACATTACCTCGACGGATGACCACGGATGGCATGACATCTTCATGGTCTCGTATCTTGTGGCTACCGTGCCATGGACACTCGGCTGCCTTGCCATAAGTCCAAGCAACCCAAAGGCCGTGTACTACAGGAAACTGTTTGCTGGCCTGATCTTTGGCAACTTAATTCCATTGACGTATTTCTTCTTACAGCACAAAGTGCACAAAGTCGCAGGAGGTACGGAAGCAGCCGAGGCAACCCCGTGAACTTATCACGATCCAACTACTAATCCATGTATAGCCTATACGATCTATGCCTTCTTTGAGTGGGCCATGATCCTGTTTGATGTGGGTTTCGACGCTGTCACTGCTCTGGACTTCGAGGGTTTCGAATTGATTGTCAAGGATATCAAAGGCGCGAGTAGAGGGTATGTGCAATGGCTTCCGAAGTAGACAAATGTATGATGGTATACAACCCATCTGGATGAACATATTCTGATGCCTTGTCTCGCAGAAATAACCGGATGGTTGCGGATGTTTTCTTAGACAAAAAGTACGTGAATCTCAAAATCTAGTAGGGTCTTGTACTGACGCTGAACGTTTTGTAGGAAGGACAAACCAGTGGGTCAGACGTTCGGTGGGGTTTTTGTGTGGCCTGAGGCCATTGATGCGGTAGCTGACGTCTACAATGGGGTTTGTTTATGACAGGTCTTTAACGACCTCTACAAACGCTGACGGTATTGCTCTAGTTCGTCTTCTGGTCTCTGCTGACGTCTCTTGGCTTGTCCATATGGTGTAAGTGAAACCGCACTACAATGACTTTACATCGACTGACTGATGTAGACTTTCCTTTGTGGCATATGGGTCTCTCGGGGCACGAGGTGATAGTCATGGCGTCTGTCTCTCCATTGCTGCTTGTGGTCCCGGCTCTACGGTCCTTGATCATCCAAAACGTACGAATTGTGCATATGCTCTCTTTGTCTGGCCTGCTCGCTTATCTGATTCGATCCCCGGAATATCGCCTCTTCGCTGTTGGCTTTGGTGTCTCGATGTCTTGCTTAGCATGGGCGGCTACCTGTTACGCTGAGCGGTCACAACCTGCGAGGCTGGAAGCTAGAGTTTTGGCGTGGGGTCTAGGATTAATCGCCTCAAGTATTGCCAAATTCGCGTTTTGGACCAACAATCCTATCTGGCCTATTATGCACGCGCAGAACGGTGGTTGGAATCACCTGGGACTGGTACTTGCTGCTTGTGCTATGCTGCGATCAGCAAGGAGGAGAACGACAAGCGGAGGAGACATTCCTGCCTCAAATGGCAGAAAGGGATCGCCGATCCTGGCTGGTCTCGGACTGGCTGGGTTATTCTTCGGAATGCATTCGTTGCTGTCAGATTCCAGTACTATGATCTTATGGGTTTGGGAAGGATTCCCGGTCAAGGGGCCTATTGCTGCACCCCATGGCGCCTACACGATATGTGCCATGGGTGTCGGGTTAGTGGCGGGTCTATACTACCAGGACCTGATGGCTTCCTGGACGGCTTTCGGCATTGGCTCGATCGGCGCCGCCCTGCTTACGAAGTACAGTAATTGGACTGGTTACTATGGGGCTCTAATACTCGCCGTCTACATTATGGCGCTTTCGCCAGGACTCATCCAGTCCGCTGTAAGACATTCGCCCGGCACCACGTTTGGTTTCGGCTTCCTGGTCTATAACATCATGGTCCTGGCGCACGTATGGATTGTGGCATATGCCTTTGTCCCTGGTGGTCCCATCATGCGCGAGCATACCGATTGGGTCATGACGGCGACGATGCTTCTCCTCGGTGCCGGAGTCTTCTCTGCGCAAGTCTCGGCCACCTCCTCGAAAGCCCGGAGTAAGCCAATGTACGCCGGTGGGCGCAAGCAACGCTCCTACTACATATACATCCTCGTCGCTCTCCAACTACTCTCCGCCTCCGTGGCCTACCTCCGCTTCCCAACCTACGACTACGTGCCTTATCACAAGGACGACAAAGTCCTAACCGCCGGCATCTGGACCATCCACTTCTCCCTCGACAACGACATGTGGTCCTCGGAGCGACGCATGCGCGACGTCATCAAGGAGCTGGAAATCGACGTCATCGGCCTCCTCGAATCCGACCTGCAACGCATCATCATGGGCAACCGCGACACGACGCAATACCTTGCCGAAGACCTCGGCATGTACGTCGACTACGGTCCCGGCCCCAACAAACACACCTGGGGCGCCGCCCTGCTCTCGAAATTCCCCATCCTCAACTCCACCCACCACCTGCTGCCTTCGCCCGTCGGCGAGCTAGCCCCGGCCATCCACGCCACCCTCGACGTCTACGGCGAATACATCGACGTCGTCGTCTTCCACTCCGGCCAGGAAGAAGACGTCGAGGACCGAAGACTGCAGTCCGAATACATGGCCAAACTGATGGGCGACTCGCCGCGTCCGCTCATCTTGCTCAGCTACCTCGTCACGCAGCCGCTTCAGGGCAACTACAACAACTTCGTCAGCGACCGCAGCGGTATGAAGGATATCGATCCGAGCGACTGGGACCGCTGGTGCGAGTATATCCTGTACAAGGGCCTCAAGCGCACGGGGTATGCGCGTGTCAGTCGGTCGACTATCACAGATACCGAGATTCAGGTAATTTCTACTGCACAGAGTGTCGGTAGCTTTGAAACTGCGTGACTAATGGTGTTCTATAGGTCGGCAAATTCGTCATCGGCCAGCCGGAAAGTTCGGCGCCGAATCAGCTGGTCGAGGAGGAGACGGTGCCGGTGGGGTGGAGGTTCCCGGCCCTGTTCAAGGGCGAGGGCGTCAGGGGGCACCAGTATCATGTCTTTGATGGGCCGAGGTATTACGATTAGGAGAGGGAGGAGGATCGACTGGTGTGATGTGATGGAGTGAGATGGGTCTGAGTGCGGCGTGAGAGTGTCTGCTCGAGTAATCAACAGGGGAGGACAAGACAGAGGATAGATGGAGGGGAGCTAGAGTGGGGACAGGGGAGATGGCCCATGGGCGCATGTAATAGTACAGTACAATACAGTATAGCACAGCACTCGAGCTTCGCAATCGGTCTTCTTCCTTACAAAGTTCATGTGATGTACTTGTTTCCGGATGGAGTGGCATAGCCCACATCATGTATCAATCCTCCACTCCCCCACGCGGAAACAGGAAGGCAGGACTCCTCCCTACACGGAAGAAGAGACACCCCGTCTTTGGCCCATTCGATATCCGCCCCGCTCGCTTGAAGGGCGGGTTGTATCTGGTATTGGCACGTCTCTGGACTCGGGAATGTATCCGGGGATCTTGTAGTTTGAGTGTGAGGCTACGGTAGGTGTATGGCTTAATTGAAGGTGGTTGGACGGGTGGTGTGTAGATTAGGGCCGGTTTGCTAGGAGGGAGAGATTGGGTGGATTCTCTCTCTTTCGGACACAGCCGTAGAGGTAGGTTGGAGGCGAGCGATGTACGATAAGAACAACCTGGGCATAGGTGGCACCTAAGTGAGGCCGCGGGATGGACGGATGAATGCATGAATGGATGGAAGGATAGAAAGATGGATATATAGATTGAGGATGGTAAAACGGCTTGACTTCCCGACATCAGGGGCTCGACTGGAACAGCTAGAGATATAGATAGAAGCCAACCGGACATACATGCCTTATCAACTCACGGTTGCCGTCCCTCCATCATCGCTAGCCCGACCCAACTCCATCCCGCCCTACCACTCACTCACTCGCTTCCTCACTCACTCACCGACTCCCTCATCTCCTCAAAAATCACCGTAAATCATCCCCAGCTCCCCCTCCTCATGCCACGACCCATTCAGCACCCCACACTCCGGCTCCACAAACTTGACCAGATGAAACTTCGTCCGCACCGCCACCATGCCCTCCTGACCAAAGGCATCGACAATCTTCCCGCGCACAAAGGGTATCATGTTGAGCCGGTTGCCCGCTTCGAAAAAGGAGAGATCGTTGCTGCCGAAGGCGACGACGTTGAGCCTGGAGGTGCGCTGGGGGCGGTCGGTGTGGTCGAAGATGCGTTGGGCGATGCGTTGCAGGAGGTGAGTGTAGATGGGAAAGACGTCAGGGTCGAGGGTGCCGCCGTACGGGGAGAAGAGGGATTCGTTGCTTTCAAAGGTGGGCCAGGCGCGGAGGTTGAGGGTTCGGAGGTGGGAGAGGCTGGAGAGGCTGGTCTGGGGTCAGGGTTAGTGTTTGATTTTGGTCCTGTAGGGCTGTGAGACGGAGTGAGGAATGGGGCATGAAATGGTGGTCGTGATCGCAATGTTCAAGTTAATGAGAGAGGAAACTTGGGATATCGTGTTCTTGCTGGTGAGAGATGTGTGGACATGTTGAACCAGAGCTCCAGGGCAGCTTTCACTTGCCTCGAACATGAAGTCGAAATAGAATTTTCGTCACTCACCATAAAAGTCTCGAAATCCTCATCGCCATATGCAAGCAAAGACGACGTCGGCGGGGGTGTTATAGAAAGCTGACGCAATCCCGTGCAGGTCGAACATATCCTACCCAATGGACCGGTACTGTACCGGAAGACATCGGGGCCGGTCATGGATGCATATATGCTCAGAGACTCCAGGCTGGCAGAGTGTTTTATGATGCAGTCATCCTTCGGTAGTTCTTTGGCGTTCCTGATATCAATACGCAACGTCACCAGTCCAGATGTCGACTGTAAGAAACCCTCCAGCGCCCCGGCACTGTAGTGTTGGTCATCGTAATGGTGATACAGGCGCAACGCCTTCAGATGCGAGGGTCGCAGGTGTGGTTTGCTCAGTTCGGCGAACAAGGCGTCTGCTCCTGGACAGTCGAATAATGATAGGTCCTCCAATGCGGGCATGTTTATGACCCTCATATACGAATTCGACACATAACGTAGATTGATCCTGTCAAATCGAAGGATTTTGAGAGCAAGTGGTGTGCTTTTTTCAAAAGGCCTCATGTGACTGAAGAGCGTCCTCGAGATATATCCAGGTCCGGTACTAGAATCATGGGAATCATTGGGGGCACTTGCTCCTATGATATCGAATGCCGGGCAAATCCTTAGAAGGTTCAGTTTCGTAACGGTTTGGAGGAGCTTTTGCGAGACTTCGAGAGAGTCGACGCTGGCCGGCTCCAGTGTAACGACGCGGACCCTCTGCAGAGATGTAAATATCTCAGGCTTCTGTCGGATCCCTTCCATGACCCCGCTCTCGGTCTGTCCAATCTTTACGGTTTGTAGATGTTTTTGTTTCTCGAAGAGGAGGAAGAAGTTTTCCGCCGAGAATGGCTCCCATGTCCTCCATCTACCGAGAATCAACAACGAGCTTTAAATCAGTGTTAAAACATACTGAAAGCCCACCTGAAGGCCTCAAGACTATTTAATGGCAGAATCTCCAGTAACATGCGGACTACGAAATGGGCCTGCTTGAGCTGAGCTGCCCGCTCGTTGGCATCGGAAAAAATCAGAAAGTACACAGTAACGTCTCTAACGTGATGCTTGTCTTCATAATGATGTTTAACTAAGGTTTTAACACATGCATTTGAAACTTAAGATCTAGATTGTTTCATACTACAATTAATTAATTGTATACTAATGTTATCTCAATCACTTTTACATGATGAAATAGCTTTTAAACAAAGACATAAGATGATTTACCTTTAAAAACATTAGCTATGATGTACTTGTTGTTCTGAATATTTTATAAAGTTGTTGATGCTCTTTTCTTAAATTATTTAACTAAAATGATATATCACTAATCTAAATTAATGTTTTCTAGTAAGTCTTGCTTCATATTGATAAGCTTAATGATATGTTATAACAAGATAATTTTATGTAAACAGACTAATATAGTTACTCATAAGGCTTTTAATTCTTTGATGAAGACAAGAATGCAAAGACAATCTATAAAGATGCGGTATGCCTGGGTTGTCTCGGGCGAGAAAACCGCTGACCCGGATGGCCTTGGCCCCCTCAATGTCGAGGAAGGCCTTCCGGTAAAGTTTGCGGACCGCTACGTCTCGGATATCTCTTGAGGTCAAGCAGAGTGATTTGAGATCAGTGGGCCTAGTTATCTGCACATCGCCAATTGGGTTAGAATAAGCCACTGTCAAGTTTCTTGTCAGAGGAGCTCTACATAGCTGATGATCAGGAATTTCAAATCCAGCGAGAGGTCTGAGAATTTGAACGAAGTCATGCTGCTGCTGCACTAAGGAAAATGTCTGAGAGATCACGGTGGCACTGGTAGTAGTGCAGCGACAATGACAGAAAGTAGGTGCGGACACTCAAGAGAAACAGTTTCTTGAAGTAAGAAGATGATTAGTGAATAGTAGCTTGACTGCAAGGTGCTGTAGCCTTGCAGAAGTGAGCATCTATAACAGCATCGCGATGCTGTAGCCATTGAAGGAATGCACACCGAAACACGCATGAATACCTCAGAAACTTTCGGTACATACCGTGAGGAGGCACGTACAGTAGGTAAGGTACTGACTTACGATAGTAAGGTACCTCCGTACAGCTCCTCAGATCAAGCCTCAAATCTACCATTGTACAATGATCACATGGCAAACCCTTCATTGAAAAGCTAAGGTACCTATGTGCAAACAAGTGAGATGCTTTGATTACAGACACCAGAAAGAAATGCTAACTGGAGTCGTCCTTCTCACACCCAAAGAGCCTACAGTTCTGCATGTGAACTCCAATTACCCCTGTCCAGCCATCTGCATACAGTCCGTGCCATTGCATCAGCCAACGTCGGGTACGTTACCATTGTAGACCGTCCACTATTTGGACTTGGCAAGCCCAACGCTGCCCGAACCAAGGTCGTAGACAGAGTACCACTTCCTCAAGAACGCATCACCCAGGATCGCAAGAGGTCCAATAGGCTCGGGGAAGTCCATTCCCATGAAAGATGAGATGCAAGAGCCTTGGATTTCGAGGATGTAGTCATTTGAGGTGATGGTGAAATTATGGCCGGTCAGCGTGAACGTAAGATCAGGGAGCGAGCCACGCTTTGAGCAGTCCACGGTGTATTGGCCATTGTAAGACTTCTTGGCACCGATTTCCTTGTTACTGTAGTACTTGTGAGCCTTGTTCTGGAGAGGAGAGTGGGAGAGCGATCTGGACTTACAGGAGCTCGGCGAGAGTGGATGGCAGGGCGATGAGGGAGGTACCGGTGTCAAGGATGACCCCAGTGTCATCAAGCTCGGCTGTGGCATCGCCGAAGGTGATAGCATCAAGGTTGACTTCCCAGTAAGCCTTGCGTCTCAATGGGATTTTGGTCAATTTTCCGGTGTAGTGATCTTTGTTGACACCACCGAAGATGGCCTCTGATTCGCCGTCGCCTTTGTTACTATCACCAAGGTAAAATGCGAACACGGGCTCGTCGAGGTGCTTCTGGTTCAGCATGTTGTAGAATGGTGGAACGATCTTGTTGACGCTGATCGTGTCGTAACCAAGTCCCATGATGCCATCGAAGCGCCCAAATGCAAAAGCCAAACCAGGCTCAGAGGTTGCTTCTGCAAAGTCCTGATGTTTGATCTCGAGATCACCAATCCGGAAGGTATCTTGAGAGACAAAGCCGCTCAGACTACCGGAGCCATATCGAATCTCGAACTCGGAACCGTTTTTCTTGTACGTAGAAGAAGCGGACGAGTCGTACTTGGCGTGAAGATAGCACGCAATCGAGCCACATTCTTGGGATGGAACCCACAAGTTGGAGCTTCCCGTGTCCAAGACGACCTTGAAAACCTGCGGTGGGGTACCGATGGAGATGTCGGAGAAATCTGAAGAGCATCAGCAATCTAGGTCATGGAAATCTACAAAACAAGGACGGATAGCTATACATTGTGCGTTCAAGAAGTTGCTAACTGGAACCGGGTGGGCATCCTTGTCCACATGAATGGAAGTGTCTCGGAACATCTCCTCGCCATGTCCTTGAGGTCGGATGCCCATGTACTTCTGGCCAAGCGCCTTCATATGCGTGGCGATGTCGGCATGCTCCTGTACCCATCGTCAGTCATACGAATACAGCTGTGCCCAGATATACTCTATCGAGAGGGGTTACTAACCAGTTGCTCAGACAGCGGAATCTTTTGAAGCTTCATCTTGTGGACTCCGGCAGAGGCGGACCCCAGCAGCGCACCGGCCGCGAGAAGAACTGCGTTCTTCATGGCTGCGATAAAACTATGGAATGATCCAATACGAAGAGAGGGTGGAGTGTGAAGATGCAGCTAAAATGTACTTTGATGTAATGAGCGAGCGGTTGTGTGATGTTGTTGTTGTTGAAGGACGACCTGAGAGTGACGATGATAAGGTAGAGGTAGAAGAGTGGCAGGTGGAGTGAGGTAAGGTAGCCGTATGACTTCGCCTCGTTCCTGCCGTAATCCGTAAGAGGCTTAGTCAAATCAGGGAAGTCAGCACCGTTAAGGTATTACGTAATATTACGAGTGGCTGTTGCCTGGCAAGGTATATGAGCCAAGGTACCACTGCTTAGTCATACAGAACCTGTAAAGGCAGCAATATAGAGCATTCATATGAAGAGTTTCTTGCATTTCTGAGGTCGTCGTGGACTAGGTATTCTGAGAGTGGCACCTCCGAATTGAGCGTTAAAAATTGACATGGACAACCTTCTCTCATCTACGCCGCTCGGCCATCCATGATAGATTAGAAAATCTATACGGACTATTATCACGCATCAGACACAGTGTTTACAAAAGCCCGTTCAAGGCATGGTATAGTACTCTGTACGTGAGATCGAGTTTGCTAGTTTGAAAGTATGACCAGCCAGCGCAATATACTCACATTAACACCTCTTGTACGAACGTGGTGAATGTGGAAGCTGAGAACCCTTCATCAGCCTGCATGATCACCTCGCTGAAACCCCTTCCGAAGAATTACAATACTGTACGCGCAGAACACCTAGCGGTAGAAATCAAACCTGTAGGATATCGAGTTAGCAATGCAACGAACACAAGAGTCACTAATAACTGACTTTTCAGCCTCTTGGGCACCTTTCACTTGGCTTGAGTAGGCATCCTCGAGGTCCGACTGTATTATGTTGTATCTGTTCTTCCTCACCGCTCTCAGCCCTGCTTCTTGCATGATAGCCGCAATAATGGCGCCAGACAACGGATCGTTCCGGATTATCAGCGAGTCCAGATCCACTTCAGGAGATAGTGACATTTTCGCTGAAATGGTGGTGAAGATCAGCCTCCGCTCTCTTCGATCTCGTAGTGATGGGAATTCGATTTTCCTATCTAATCGGCCGGGCCTCAGCAGTGCCGGATCGAGAGTATCGGCTCGATTGGTGGCCATGATAACCTTGACGTTGCTGGTCTGGTCGAAACCGTCCATCTGATTGAGGAGTTCGAGCAAGATACGCTGGACCTCTCGGTCCGCGCCAGTCTGAGCGTCAAACCGTTTCGTCGCGATTGCGTCGATCTCGTCAATGAAGATGATTGCAGGCGAGTTCTCCCGGGCCATCCGGAACACATCTCGGACCATACGAGGGCCTTCACCCAGATATTTCTGGACGAACTCGGAGCCGACGACTCGGATGAAGTTTGCCGTGGTACTGTTCGCAACAGCTTTGACCAACATGGTCTTGCCCGTACCTGGAACTTGTCAGTACATCCTTCCTTCCCCAGAAAGGAAACAAGTGAGTCTTTTCGGACTCGGGCCGTACCTGGAGGGCCGTAAAGCAGGACACCCCGAGGGGGATCGATACCTGAAAGAAGTTCAGCAATGGGAATGCAATCGCCGTGCACGCCACCATTCATGAACGGTACCTATCTGCTTGTAGAGGTCGAAATGTGTAAGTGGTAGCTCCACAGCTTCCCTGATCTCCTGTTTTTGCATGTCTAAGCCTCCAACATCTCCATAGGTAACGTCTGGCTTCTCGTGTGCTCCTAGCATAGCAATAGATGAGTCGGCTTCGGGGGGTAGAATGTCGACGAGCGAGTTCGAGTGGCGGTGGAGGGCGACGGAGGAAGACGGTTTGAGCTTCTCGCGGTCCAGAGTCGATAATATCCGGACAACATAATTGGAACCTGTAGATGATTGTACGATGCCTGTACTGTTGGTCATCATTAGCAGTGACCACTCCCAAGAGCATCCATAGTCGTACTTCTGATCGATAGCTTCCATGAACTGTCCTATCACTAGTGGCACGCTCTGTATCCTCTTGATCTCTTCCTGCGCCCTAACCAGCTCTCGTTTCAAACTTCTGCAAAATGTCAGAATACAAAGTTTATGACCGAGTGATGCTGGTCTTCAGATGCATACCTCTGCTCATCCTTGATGTATTCCTCCTGCAAGTTTATATACCTATCACCAGCCTGTCAGCTCGAATAGCACTGCGTTTGACCTTCGCCCACGTACTCTAGATGCCGCTGTAGCTTCTTGAGTGTCGAGTATTCATCGCTACCGTCATTTCCTATCCCCTCGAGCGAGTCGATGTTAGGAATGGAGTTTGACGCTGGGAGTCTCTTATGAGGCGCGACAATGTTGGCCGGATTTTCCACAACGACGTCTCCCATGGCGAGAAGCAAGGCGGGTAACTCTAGATTGATACGACAGGTGAAGGAAAAGCTGAAAGTGGTTTCTTGAGAACTCAAACTGTAGCTGTATAGTTCTTGTATGAAGGTGAAGAGTACAGTAGATCTCAGAGTCGTGGCAAGCTCCGCGTGAGTTGATTGGCCTTAGCTTACTCCGTAGTAAGGTATGTAAGGTAAGGTAGTGCCCGTAGCTTACGGAATCACTAAGTCACGTGGCAGGCATTCCACAGTTTCACCGCAGCCTTGAAAGGAGAGCCGAAAGGAACCTGGAACGTCTCATTGTTACCTTACCACTCCAGGACCGAGTACTAACGGTACCTTATAGAGGTCATGTGCAATAGGAACTTGTGTTGGTGTGCATGATTTAAAACCATAAATTCTATTGCCTGGAGGGCATTCCTGCTTGTACCGTGAGGGCTCTTGCTGAACGCACGCATCAAGGCATGTAAATACTCACGTAGACATGGTTGTCTTCACGATTTATCGGGCAGCAGAGCCTATCGGATCTGTGGGAAGGGCTTATGCAATACACCAGTCTTCGCATCTCACACATCACCGTAGCTTTTGGCATCCTGTGTCTGTAGAATCCGATTACGCCCTCTCTTTCTCTCCCTCTTCTTCCTCCCGATCCGCTTCCTCATTGCCGGAATCCTCGTGGCCTTGACAGAAGCAAAGACTGCACGGACAGAACTATCATACTCGCAAGCAATTTGATTGATATCGAACTTGATATCTATTTCCAGCGCTAGAAGTCCCACTGCTTCAACCAAACATCCATCAACCCCCGACTGACAGCCTTCAGCTCCCTCATAGTCCGACTGCACTCCTCCATATGCTCCGTAGCCATCCTCGGCAGACCCGCCCCTTCCGCTCTCATGCCTTCGTAGAAATCAAGCAGCTTCACCCCAGGCTTATCCGCAATCTCCCGAGGCGTGAGCGGCACCCTGTTCAACTCCTCCAACCACTGCGCCATCGACACGGCCTGGATGTGCTGCTCCGAGTAGAAGTCCCGCACGGCCGGAATGAGCTCCTTCCATTGCACGGTGTGCGGGTTGACGAGGTTGACGACGTCACAGGGTTTGGACTCGGCTGTACGTTCGCGAGTACGGAAGTGGACTGCGTCGACTACCGTGCCGGCAGCGGCGTCCACCGGCACCCAATCGACGCAGTCCTGGTTCCCGAGAGATTCGGGGATTTGGCCCAGAGACTTGGACGTCTGTATAATGGACGGTAGCCACTCGTGCTTGTTCCAAAGGCCCTTTGCTTCCGTCGGCCCAGCCAACTGTCCTGCACGGATGATGGTGCAAGGTACTCGGCTCTTCGCAGCCGCCGTGGCGAGGATGCGGCTGGCGACGTGCTTGGATTCGCCATAGCCCTGAGGCAGGGGAAGAGTATCGTCTTGGAAGAGCTGTTCTGGGACCTCGTTGCGGTCGCTACTTTTCTTGGCCACTGATGCGTTCCAGTTGCCAACGCTGGCAATGGAAGAGAGGAAGAAGATGTGCGGACGATACTTCGCCGCAAGCGAGAAGTCGATACAGCGACGAGTGCCGGCAATGTGCGTGGCTTCATAGGATTCGAGACTTAAGTTGAAGTCTACAGACCAGGCGTTATGGATGAAGACATCGACGGTAGATGACAGCTCAGAATACTGCTCTCCGGACAGGCCAAAGTCATCTTTGCTGTCGTGTGGAAACGGACCTTGGCAAATGAGGGCTCGGCTTCGCGAGCGAGAAAGCTGTCTCTCTGCCTGGATTCCGCAGTGGCTGAGCGGTTGAGGCAGTAGATTGTTTCAACCTTTGGATCTGCAATCAATAACTCTAGGATGTAATTGCCCAGCGAACCAGTGGAGCCTGTCAGGACGACTGTATGCTTTGCCAGCCTAGGGAGTCCTTCCGTATAGACCGTCGGTAGGTTGCAGGTGTATTTTGCTACCATATTCTTGATATTCTGTTCCCGGGTCACCCTTTTTAACGCTCTATCCTGTGCCGCATGTCGGTTTAGTCGCTGATGAAGGACCTTTGCAAGACCTTCGATTGTTGGATTGCTATAGATAATCCTCGTGGGCACGCTTCCTTCACTTACTCCCTGTTCCCTAGGCATCGCATGGCTGAGAGCGCTAGACAGGGCCAAGGCTTGCAGAGAGTCAGCACCAAAGTTGAAGATGTCGTCATTATCCCCACCATCCTTGGGAAAGGTGGGTATGGTCAAAATGAAGGCTTGGCATAGGAAGGCTTTGATGGCTGGTATATCTGCTCCCTCCAGCAGATTGCCCAGTTGCTCACCAATACCTTCGTTGGAATAAAGTGCATCGATCTCTTTCTCATACAGTTGCACTGTCGTAAGGCGCATGATCGAGCCCTTGGGTGTTCTACTAAAGGGTTTTTCGTGCTTCGTAATCACGATCTTCGATTTCCAGACGCGTCCGTGGGCGACTTGGATATTGTTGGCCTCTTCAATCACAGGCCAGACGATGTCGATCAGGCTGTCCGGGCTTTGCGACTCGAGCTGTGCCCATTCGGGTTCAAGAAGAATACCGGTCTGGAACTTTCCTTGTCCAACAACAAGCGCACCCTTGATGGCTGGATGGCCTTCGACGTACTTCTCCATCCTTACGGGATTGACCTTCTCGCCGTTGCTGAGTACCAGCAAGTCATCCTTGCGACCCATATATCGCCAAAGCTCAGCGGTCTCGGGGTGTCGTTTGAAAAGATCTTTTGTTCTCCATTCGCGATCATCCGGAAATGTATGGAAATAGCCCTGGTACTTTATATGCTGGTTCCGCTGGACAGTCAGTTCGAATAAGCCATCGCCATCATCCTGCATGACCACTCCGTATGCAGGAACCCACTCGAAGTAGTCCCAATCCTTCTTGTTGGCAGGCACCATTGTAGAGATACAACCCGCTTCGGTTGATCCAAGGATAGAGACTAATTTCGTGACCTTCTGAATCCTGGTGCCAGCTTCGCGACTCAGCGGCGCTCCCCCAAAGAATACGTAACGCATCCGCTCCAAAGCTTCCAATCCACCTGGTGCGTCAATAATCTCCTCGAGCAGTGATGGTGAGAACACGCCGGCGCCTGGGTTGGTCAGCTTGAGGGCTTTCAGTATCATCTCCGAATTTGGTGGCAGTCGGGAATGAAGGAGAACCAGCGGTTTCTGGCGTAAGACGGAGCGGATAAGCGCTGCCATCCCAAGTGCGTGGAAGAAGGGCGACATGGTGAAGAAAGTTCCATCATATACCATGAAGGCGTCCACGGAATTGATGCGGCCTTCGGGAACAGGCAGATCTCCTGCAAAGGCCAACGCGCCTACCCAGCTATTCGTGAGCGGGATTGGTTTAGGAAAACCGGTCGACCCGCTGGTATGCAGAATAATAGTCACATCACTTGCCTCATGGGAGTATTGACCAATGTACGGATCGGACGAAGCACTTTCGTCGATCAAATCCGACAATGTCGGGATTTGGAACGACTCGAGCCCTGACAGTGCGACCTTGTAAGACTGGACCTGCTGTTGTACGACTTCGCCGTGGAAGACTTTCGAGCATTGCGTGTTCTGCAGTAGGTAGAGCTGTCCTTCGAGAGAGTTCCGCGTGGATGGTAGAAGGACCTTCCGTAACTTCAGCCCCGAGTATTCGTATTGAGGTTACCGAGAACCTGCTTACCTTGTAACCCACCTTAATGGCAGCAATAAGGAAGATTGGGTAACTGGCATCGTTCTCACTGTGGTGCGTTTCAGCAGAGATTCCAAGGGCATCGTTCCGCGTGTTCGCTCATACCTTATGTAAGCCACAGCCTCCTGATCATTGCTAACACCCACAGTCCTATCCATCCAGCGTGCCAGATTGTTGACAGCTTTGCCTAGATCCCCGAATGTGAGATCTCGCCATCCTTGATCCAGCTTTTCCGATATAGGAACGGTCATCCAGAGTTTGTCTGGGTACTTCGATGCCACCTCATCCACGACCCGAGGTAACAAATAATCATTCATGTTGCAGGTGCTTGAGGGAATTTGGTGGAGAGCGTCCGCTGTGAGTGAACTGCAACAGGAAGACTTGAGACGGTCTGTGAAGATATATATGCATGTGGAACAGAGAGTATGACAAATATTGAGACTGAGTTGATTCACGAGGAACTTGGACCGGCGACTGCGGCCCTCTCGGCTTCAATCCGCAACTGCGCGCAGAAGATAGAAAGGCAAGGGATGTTGTGATCGTCATGATTGCGATTTTGGGGTACTTGGTTCAACACACTCTGAACCCGAAAACCCACACATGGTGGCGGTTCATCCATGGTCACCATGATCTTGAATAGCTATGACCATCTTCTTAGGGCCTCCATGCTATGGACAGGTGTGATATCAGAAGACATGCACCACACTAGGGTGACTGCAGCGACACGCCATTCCGGGCCGACTTCTGTATGCGGGTGGAGCAATGTTCATCTGGCACTTGCTGCATTCATAGTACTTCTTGCACCCGATTTGATCTGCGAGGAGTGATATGCATGGTGGTGGGTTACTCAACCCAGCAATTTGATGATGGAATAGCGCAAAGGCGGAAACGGCCCCGCCCTGGCCCGGCCCGGCCCGACCTGCATCCTGCAGGACGTCAACATCAACTTCAACTTCCACTACAACTCTCGTTTCTCGCTTCTCGCCTCTTGAAGCTGTTATTCACAAGGAGGGCCAATTGATAACGTTGTAGATCAACGGTATCCCGGTGGGTGGCAGTAGCGGACCGTTCCGACTTTCGACTAGACATGTTAGAATTTCCGTGGCTCACTCCGTTGCAGCTTTTAGTACCACATTCTGCATGGCTTGAGCTTTGTGCATTAATAAGCACACACGCTTGACTCGCGCCCCTTGCAATATCCCCCGCTTCTCGAAAAGCTCTCCGTGTTCCCGAGTGTTGATGCGCGTGAATATGCCCGAGATTCGAGAGACACTCATCCACTACCCAAAGACATCGGAGCTGGACGATTCATTCCAGACTATTGCGACCGACATTTCCGTTTATAGGCTCTGGTCAACGGCTGAGATGATCTATGTCCAACCAGGAGACAAGCGAGCTGCTCCTCACACCTGCGTTCGAGCGGTATGTACATTGGAGACTTTGACCACACGTCACTAAGCTCCGCGATCCTTTTCAGACTCCTAGCCCTCGCCGACAAGGTTCAGATTAGTGGTAGCTATGGCGGAGGTGAGGGAGCAAGTCCTCCTAAGCAGAGGCCTATTTCCGCTAACACCAACTTTGCGTTTTATTCTTCTTTAATGCTTATGGAGAGGAGGACTGCCAGCTTTTCTGGAAAGGAGATGGCGCAATTCACCGTTACCGAGACATGCACCTGCTCCTGTAAGCCAAGTTCCCAAATCCACCATACTGAGCCTTCCCAACCTAAAAAGTTAGTTGTCTGAAGCTGGTCTGGCAAATTTCGGGCCCTAGCATCGCAATATCTCGGCTGTCGCATTAAAGTAGTGAACCCAGCCCATGGGTAATTGCACAGGGCTGATTCGACAAGTGACGGCATCATCTTGGTCAAGATTGACTTGCTGTTGGATATATCAGAGGTGTCTATTTATTCCCCTTTCAATGCGAGCCACCTGGTTCTCGAGTGCTTTACCATGCCAAGACTGCTTGCTTTACCGTACCAAGGACTGCTCCTGTTCGTATTAATATTTCCCCATTGAGCTTGCCATAGAAAGCCATAATCCCGGCACAGACTAAAAGCTGAGAGTAGGACATTGTGGCAAATTGAGGCAGTAGAGATGGCCATGGAGCGAGACCAGTTTGAAACGTGATATGAAATGTGAGATGAAGAACTGTTCGATTACACTGGCAAAGAAGGAAGAGAGATGCAGTTGAAAGCTAGAATGAGTTATTGGCACTCGCGAGTGCATCATGCATCTGCCTTCTGGCATTTTGAGTCCTCCGCTTGCCATTGTCGGAGTTGCGGTCACGCTTTTCGCCATGTAACCCCGGGTTCGACTCATGCCTTCGCTACTGGTTGCTTTACAGCTCTCAGCCACTGTTATCTTCGATATATGGACGTTGCGCCGCGTTTTCTCATCCATATTACGAAGACGAAGCCTTGTATGCGCCAGGGGCATAGTTGGCCAACATCTTGCTATTGCAAGCATTCTGGTAGTGTCTCATCACACCCCGGCGACAGATCAAGCAGCCTCTACTACGCCCGACTTGATTACCCATGTATGCTGGACGCAGGAACAGCCACAATCAAGTTCCAGACGCTGTTGGTGACCATGTTGAGACAGGAACTCTTGCGATGGGTGCGGATGCACTCACAAATATGCGAGGGTACGGATGTAGGTAATGGTAAAGCGCGCAAAAGTTTCCCTGAAGGGCGATGTACTCCGCTTATAAACGATCTATAGACAGGGCGAGACAGCGGCAAAGTTGTCTAATGTAGTTTCGTATCTTCAAGGGTCCAAGGGTTGGCTCTCCCAAGAGATGATTGGGGATGGATTCTGCCCGTCGGCTCTTTCTGTAAGAAGTAGTTAAAGCCTGGTCAGTTCGCGGCAAGCAATTGGTGCCTCAATCACCGGAGCCCAAGTGGCCCCGTCCAATATAACAAAGGGTCTTCCCCCCGCTCTAGGAGGAGAAGGCGGTTCCGTCCTGGCCGCGAAGTTCCTATATGGGATGGAGATCAATAGACAGAGAGTGAGGAGCAAAGTGGTAGACAAAACTAGTAGCAGGCTTGTCCCAAGACTCTGGTGCGAGGGAGACGCCAGTGCAAAGCGAACGCCCCGAAAGAGATGCTGGCGTTGAGAAGAAATCGGACAGGAAAACAGTAACCATTTGCTCAAGGAAAAGTCCTAGGAGGCAATCTTGATTAGAGGAATATCGGCTGGGAGGGAGGACTCCCAGGAAAAGGTTCCCAACCCCTTCCTGTCTCTTTCTTCAGGCGCCATCTTCTCCGGGGAGAAGGATGGGAGAGGAGATCGTTGGAAATCACCGCTTATACCTATAGCAACTTTCCACGTCGTAAGTAGTGAAAATAGCGCGGAGTACTAGCCCGAGTCTTCCTCATGATCCCTGGTAGCTACCTTACCTATGTACCGTATGTGACGTCTCCTCACCAAATGGCGGTATGGACGTTGACAAGCGTTAATATTGGACTAGTATTTATAGGGTTAGCAGGCAGGATCACATGACTGTAAGGTGATGAGCAAAGAGCTCTTGCTTATATCTAGGTAGCAATAACTCACATTCAATATACAGTATGTATTCTAATTGCGCTATATGTAATTTACAAACATGTCTGTAAAATATTCTATCAAGTCTCTCACAGCTCCTGAGACTCACATATGCCTACAGTACTTTGTAAGGCGCCCTGCATCTGTTTCCTGATGTGGTTTCACCAACTCAAAATAACTCCCTCTAACTATCATCATTACACGGAGTTAATCATTATTATTCTTGTTTTCTGTGCTGCTTGCTGACACTGTCTTTCGTTCGTTCTCGGCGTCGGTCGACAATTGATTGGGTGGGAGCGGAACCTTCCTTTCTGGACCCATCCCATCGATTGCTGCGCTGTAGCAGCCTCAATCGGCCACTACTACCGAACTTCTTGACCAACCGCTCTGACTGTTCCGGGTCGGCGAACCATAACCTTGCAATTACAGGTGAGCATTCCATCCATTCTTTTGCGGCTTAAAATCTATTGCTTGTATCTTTTATGTTGTTATCATTGCCAACCTCCCAATCTCGTGGAGTTTGACTCCTCGCCTGGCCATTGTAATTACTCGCTCACCCCACAGACGCGTCTGTCGCCTGGCCCCTTCATGGGCCATGGCGCCTGGTTGTGTCGCACTATCTGTGCCCGCGTGCCAGTCTTGATGGGTGTTCATGATGGGTCAGAAGATTACGATGCATGCGGTGATGGTTCAGTTGATGATGATGAAGATACTGATGCTGACGTGCCTGGACGCGATTCAGATGGGTCCTTATAAGGTCATAGCGACATGAGTATGCCAGCTTGGCTTAACGACGCTGCCGCCGTCTCGAATACCGACAATGGCGTATTCAGTCCGTCGATCGATCCCTCGATGGCTTTCATGCACAATCCGAGTCCCACCCCCTTCGATCTCAGTCCGCTCCATAGTCAAGCGTTGCAGCAGCGCATGCAGAATGGCGACACGCGCCACCCATCGCCCGCTTTCCACAATCCCATCTATCAAACCAACCCCATAATACCCTCCAAAAGACCTCGACCGCGTGAAGACAGCATTGGTGCTTCGCCGCGGCAGGCCCCCGGCGCCCTCTCGGTGTCGCGGTCACAAACACCTCATCAGGCGCCATACCCGGGGCTGCCAGGGGGTCAGCATGGGAGTCAGCATTTCCCGGCTCCCACTCCATACCAGCACCTACAGCCAGGTGGCTCTTCCAATGCGACTCCATCTCCCTTACTACAGAACCAGCAGTTCAACCCACAAGGAGTGTCGCAGAGGATACAAACTGCATCACCGAATTCCTTCTCTCCGGCGGCGCAAAACTTCCCCTTGCAAATTTCACCGTCGCACTCAGACCACGGTAGTCGTGTCAACACGCCGCAAAACAACCATGCCGGATACATGCAAGGATTGTCGTATGGTCCTGGTCCTCCCCAGCACTTTACACCGCCGCCTGGCGCGGCATCTACCGGGACACCGAATGCCATATCCGCTCAACCCGTCAATCTTCAATCACAGCTCTCTTACGCGCAGCGCGACTATCAGATGCGATTGCAGCAAAATGTCCAGCAGAATAGCTCGGCAGCTCACAATCGGCACCCCGGCAGCGTGCTTAATCCCTTGACCCAAGTCACGAATCCCATCGCAAATCATCAGATGGCAGTCGGACAGCGGCACATGCAGCAGCCGATGCAGCGCCCAAATAACCCGGAGCAGTTCATCCGAGGGCTCGCACAATTCATGCACGCTCGAGGGTTGCCACTGAATACGGCCCCTATGGTCGGCGGGCGTCCGATACATCTGATGCAGCTCTATGCTATGGTCATGAAGCAGGGAGGTTCAAAAAAGGTCACGAATATGAATCTGTGGCCGACCATCGCTAGTGCTATGCAGTTTCCACCGATACAATACCCTTCTGCGGCACAAGAGATTCAAGATCACTACCAAACAAATCTGGTTGCGTGGGAAGCTGCCTATTTCGCGACACAGCAACGGCAGAGGATGATGAGTGACCAAATGTACAATATGCAGCAACAGCAATCACAGAGGGGGCCCGTCGTGGGCTTGCCACCACAAGTATCTTCAGTAAAACAGCTCAACTCTCAAACTCACGAACAACTGTCGCAGCAGTATATGCGCCTTCAGCAGCAAACACCACCCGACCAGCAAACCCCGTTGAAGGACATGACAACTATGCACAGTGCTCCTCGACAACCCACCATGAATGGATACCTAACACCACAGCAACAAATGCATGGGCGGCAGCAGAATGCGCTTGCTATGCAACGTCAAAACATGTCTCGCCCCCCAGAAGTGACGCCTCCTCACCTGCGGCAGAAAAACCTGTCGACCCCGTCCTCAGCCTCGTCTGGCCGGAAGGACGCACGCGCTCTTCGGGAGAAGGTGCGGACGGCGCGAGGCGAGAGCCAGCCGAACCCGATGCCTAGAAAGGAACCGATAAAACCACATTATGTCCCGGCAACTCGAGAGATCTTGACTCATGGTGGGATGAATATCGAGGCTCTGCAGAATTTGATCAGCGAGGTTCAGTCGTTGAAGCCGGATGTACCCACCGTTCAGGAACTTGGTGTCATTGACGTCAATGCTTTGACCATGAGCTTGCGATCTGGCCTACATGCGGAGGTGCGGCTGGCGCTTGACACTTTAATCGCTCTGTCCGTCGAACATCGGTTTCAGCTCTCATTAGCGGAATGCGAGGATCTGGTTGAGACCTTGGTCGATTGTGCCGAAGATCAAGTGGAATTACTCGCAGAGAATGCGGCTGAAGTGTCAGATGTCATGCTCATCAGTCCTTATGAGGAGGTAGTTCGTGGTTGTCGTGCGGAGCATGAGACGCTGCAGGACGTCCCCAAGTTCGGCACGCTTGAGCACAACTTAGACCACGCCGCCGATCGTTTGATCTGCGTCACGACGATAATCAGGAATCTTTCTTTTTTCGAAGCCAACCATGCGTTCCTGGCGGATTCTATTGTGGTGAAGTTCACGTCGACCGTTGTACGATACCTTGGGACGAGGAACATGCTTTTGAGGACGTACCAGAACACGTTGGATTTCATGAAGGATATCGTGATCTATCTCAGCAACCTTTCGCACACTATAGATCTGCCAGGCAAGGAAGAAGCCTTGTGCATGCTACACTTCTTACTCTCTTTTGCGCCATCGCCTCCGCCCACAAACCCTGGTCAAGAGGAGGTTATGTTCACAACTTACAACCCTTCCACTCATCAGTACCTTCCTCCAGCTGTGGACAGCTTAGCGAAACTCTTGGCCAGAGACGATCCAAATCGAACCTTCTATAAACTTATTTTCGCGGCAGATGTCTCATCCACGCCTCCTTATGACCTCCTGAGTCGCACCTTTGCGCTCGCCATCGCTCCTGTGCCGGAGGCCGGGCGAGACAACGTGATGTCCATCGTTGAAGCCAGGAAACCTTACCTGGCGCAGGGCCTTCTGGCAGCGGAAGTTCTCGTGTCTCTAATACCGGGCTCGGACACGAAACTCGCTCCATCCTGGCTGTCATCTCAAGATCACTTCCCGCTGAGCCTACTAAGGATCGTCTGTCTTCTCGCTGTACCCCAGCGGCACCCGCAGACCGGGAGGATGCTGGACCATGATCCGCAAGCGCATGCGATGATCACAAACCGAGGACTAGGTGTGTTACGGCGACTAGCGGAGAAGTCCAGAAGTTCGGAACAACCGCTATCTGGGCTTCGTGCGGATTTACTACCGAGGAGAGAGATCTTGCTCGGCTTCTTACTAAACGGCAATGTAGATAGTCATTTTGTACGGCAACTTTGTGCTTATGCGGGCTTGGGGGACTGAGGGCTTCACGGTGTTTGGGCGAAGGATACGGCGCAGGAAAAAGTCACAGATTCTTGAATAAACCTAAACCTCGACGTTCTTCGGCGCTTTCGCAACATGTCTATAAGGTACGCAAGGAAGCGTTTCGACGATCCGTCCCCATGGCGCGCACGGAGGTTGTATACAAAGGACTCAGGTTTCTCTACTCTGCCGTGCAGGATGCTGTATAAGTCGACGCTTTTGCTGCGGGAATGGGTCATAAGAGTGCTCATGGGTGGCCTGGACAATCATTGCCATGGATATGCCTGCCTACATGTACAGCAATTGAGATTTTATAACCAAATGAAGAACGCCGCCCTGAGTGCTGTGCTTGACCTTTGTAACCCCAACAATCATACGGACCCAGGAGACCGCAGCGATTCCGTCAAAATCGCTTCTCCTCCAGAAACTTTGCCACCTCTGGTTTCTTCCAGCCCTGTCAGTCAAATCGAACGTCAGCAACCCTCCACCCACTACTGACCAGTCGAGCATCTCAAACCGAACGGAATATAGAACTCCAGACACCGCCACACGCATGCATGTCTGTACGTACCTTGATGATTATATGTCTCGTCAACTGATTGATCTTGATATCCGCTTCATCGATCTCGAGCGCTTGCTGTAACTGATTCCGCAGCGCGGAGATATCGCCCTCGATCTTCTTTACCCGTGTCTGGTGTAGGTTGCCGCCGCGCTTGGCGAGTAGGTAGATGGGGAGTTGAAGCGAAGGGGTTCGGGAGACGTGGTAGGGTTCTGTGCGTAAAGGCGGAGCGGAGGGTTCGGTTGTGGGAGGAGTGGTCGTTGGAGCTGGAATGATGTTAGATGCTGTAGAGATTATAGAGATAGGCGGGTGTGGACAATGGTACCTTCGTTATGTCGGGGTCTTGAGCTTGATATCCTCATGCATTGTCGGTAGGGGAGGATTCGGGGAGCTTGGAGTGGTCGAAGGGTTGGGATGAGGGAGCGTTTCAGCGCCATTGCGGCTAGATAGAGATGTGATATTCGTTGTTAGACACCAGCCGTGTCATAGCATCTTCATTATAACCCTGCCTGCTCACAAGTCCGGTAGCGGGCGATGATCTGCATCAAAGCTTCGCGATATTCGCTAGCGCTAGCGCGGAACTTTTCGGCGGCGCACAAGTCCAATATCACGAACTGCGAGCGCTAGGGCCTTAAACAATTGTGCAACACTCGATCATCCTTGGAGCCTCAGCAAAGCGTAGGAGCAAGATGACGGATAACAAACCCACCTCCGCAGAAACGATGCTTGACGGCGCAGCATCACAGGCCTCGAGGGATCCTCAAGACGTTGCCAAAGAATATGACCTCCTACCCAAACTCATACCGCACCTCGACCGCCATTTGGTATTCCCTCTTTTGGAGTTTCTAAGTGGGCAAGAAGATGGCGACGAGGGCACGGAGATCACCAAGACGAAATACGCACTTCTCAAGCAAACAAACATGACGGACTACGTTGCCAACCTCTGGCAGGAGATCAACCACTCGGATACGATACCACAGGAGTTCGTTAAGAAGAGGGAAGAGGTGCTCGAGAGGCTACAGCTCTATGTGGAGGAAAGCAGGAAGATTGTGGAGCTCCTGGCGGACGACAGTGTTGTCGGAAGCCTTCGAAGCGACAAGATAGCCAACTTGAAGTTTCTGGAGGAACAACATGGGGTGACAATAGATATGGTCAATATACTGTACGAATACGGAAGGTTTCAGTATAGTTGTGGGAGCTATGGCAACGCCGCCGACCTCTTGGAGCAATTCCGAGTTTTGGTAGGGCAAACCCCACCTATCCGTGCAGGCCAGCGAACTGATGGGCATTTAGTCTACCGACACGGACAAGACGGCATCCGCCACATGGGGCAAGCTCGCGTCCGAAATCCTGACGACGAACTGGGAGGTAGCGATGGAGGAAGTCAACAAAGCCAAAGAGACCATCGACACGAAACTGTTCAACAACCCGCTCGCGCAGCTGCAGCACCGCACCTGGCTGATCCACTGGTCGCTCTTCCCCTTCTTCAACTACGAGCCCGCGCGCGACGCCCTCTGCGACCTCTTCTTCTCCGCGCCCTACATCAACACCATCCAGACCAACTGCCCCTGGATCCTCCGCTACCTCGCCGCCGCCGTCATCACGAACCGCAACCGCGGCCGCAACACGGGCCTGTACCACAAGCAGCTGAAGGACCTGACCCGCATCGTCCGCCAGGAGGGGTACGAGTACAACGACCCCGTCACCGACTTCGTCAAGGCCCTGAATATCGACTTCGACTTCGAGGAGGCGCAGAAGAAACTCATCGAGGCTGAGGAGGTCCTCCGTGCTGACTTTTTCCTCGTCTCGGCTGCCGACGCCTTCGTCGAGGCTGCGAGGCATTTGATTTCCGAGTCGTACTGCAAGATTCACCAGCGAATTGATATCAAGTACGTCAACGTCCTCCTTCTCTTCCCTTTTTTCCATTTCCTTCCCTCCCTTCCCTTCCCTTCCCTTCTCTTTCCTCCATGTCCAACCCCTATGCCCTCAAGAATGACGCCGAAGCTGACATTTTCCTCGTGCTGGAAAACAGAGACCTCTCGACCCGCCTCGGCCTCTCGCAGTCTGAAGGCGAGAAGTGGATCGTCAACCTGATCCGCGACACGCGCGTCGACGCCAAGATCGATTACAAGGAAGGCACCGTCGTCATGAACCACCCGCCGCAATCCGTCTATCAGCAGGTCATCGAGCGGACGAAGGGAGGGTTCTTCCGGACACAGGTCCTCAGGTATGTCTTGTCCCTGTTATTGATCCGTCGTCTCTATCTGGCGTTGTCTGTTAGGCCAGTGCTGATGGTTTCGGTGGCGTAGTGCGGCGGTCGCGAAATGAAAGGAGGTGGGTTGAGGGCTGCAGCTGCATCTTTGGGCGTTCAATGGGGGTTTCTGTTTGTTTGATTGTTTTAGAAGACGGATTACCTGGGGACCTGTGATCGCATGAGCGTATAGCAAGGGGCATGCGAGCTAGCTAGTGAGCAGTGACCGTATCGCGGTACAGATGTGGGGGCTAAGGATTTCATGATATGTGCTACGTTTGATACACAGAACCCATAGAACATGATCCCCGGCACATCGACCTCCACCCCTTCCACACCCTCCTTCCATCCAAAAAAAACCATTAATCACGCCCCAACCCGACACAGCCTGCCCCCAACCCCATCCCGCCCGACTTCCTCCCACCCCTCACTCCCAACCCCCAACCGCACCCAAAACATCCCATAGGGATCATACCGACCCTTCACCGCCTCCAAGCGCTCATAATTCGTCCCGTACAGCTCCTCTTGGAAGTGAGGCTGGAAGGGATCGGCCTGTTTCCCCACTCGGTCGCCGGATCAGTTTGGACCTGAAAGGGCGTCGAGAGAAGGGATCGGCGGAAATGGATTGGAGAAAAAAGGGGGAGGGAAGGACAAGACGGACCTCGTTCGCATATGCCCCCGAATGCGGACTCAGCCGCGTGAGCAGCGGGATGTACTCGTCCGTCATCTTGGCCTGCATTTCCTTGATTGTGGACCACGCCTCCGTGTTGCTGTACGGTCTGCTCTCCCCAGCCCGAGAGACGGTCGTGAGCGGATGCTACCGGTGGAGCGCGGGGAGGGATAGGGTAAGAGCGTAGGGCAAGGTAGGGCGGGGGTGGGGGGGTTATAGGTGAAGTTTAAGGGATAAAACGTACGTGAAGACGACAGCATGCACCAAGGCCTCCCTCCAAGCCGGCAGCACCGCGTTATCCACGGCCTTGGAGACATTCAACCCGACGCCCACGACCGCGGCGCCGTCTTCCACGATCCTCCGCAACGCAGCCGTCAAGGCGTCATTATCCTGCCGGACGACGGAGCGTGGAATCAGTCTGCCCCCGTACTGCGCGACGCCGACCGCCACGGGGAACATCATGGCGTCGAACGCGGACAGGTACGTCGGGAACTGGCGGATTGTAGGCTTGTACTCGATCCCGAGGGCGTCGAGCGTGTCCGTAAACGGCTCCAGGAGGCTCTGCAGCCTGGCCGCGGAGACGTCCGGCGCGATGATGGGTCCGAGGGCGAAGGAGGCGTTGGTGATGACCGCGATGCTGGTAGCGCCGGCGTCGACGAGGGGCGGGAGCAGCTGCGCGTGGTAGGCCGCCACAGCCTGGTAGAAGGCCTTGGGGTCTGTGTTGGCGAACGACAGGTTCGCCGCCGACGTGGGCGTGTCCGCGTGCGCTTTGATGGTGAGAGACCAGACGACGGCGTAGGTGCCGGCGCCACCGCCGCTGAGCGCCCAGTAGAGGTCCTCATTGTGCGTGGGCGTGGCGGTGAGGAGGTTGCCGCGCCCGTCGACGACCTCCCATTCGAGGGTCTGATCGGCGGCAAGGCCGTATTTGGAGGCGAGCAGGGAGTGGCCGCCGCCTTGGGTGTAGCCTCCTGCCAGGCCGACGGTGGGGCACTCGCCTCCGACGATGGCTAGGTTGTGGGCGGAGGCGAAGGCGTAGGCTTCGAAGGCTTGTACGCCGGCGCCGAGGCGGATGGCGGGGCCGTGGTAGTTGGTGCTGCTGTGCGTGGTGACGGTCATGGTTTTGAGGTGGTGAGTCCAGATGGCTATGGAGCCTGCACCGGTGGAGCGGCCGAGGTAGCTGGGTGCGGGTGCATAGGTCAGTTTTTTGGGCGTTGGGGGAGGTTTTGGGGGGGGGGAGGAGCGAGAGAGGGGCCGCACTCGTGTCCCGTGTTCCTAATGATGATTCGGATGTTGTGATCTTTGGCGAACGCGAGGGTTTTGGAGATGTCGGCTGGCTCGCTGACATTGACTGCATAGTTGACGTAGTTCCCTAAAGTGCAGGGTGTGGATTCTGGCGTGAAGGGGTCACAGCTTCGGTTCGCGAAGAAAGGGGCCATGATGGAAGAAGATGACTCGTAACTACTACTGAGTAAGCATTGAGTGATAGGAGCAATATCCAAAGGTATGGACGTGCTGTGTCACAGGTTCCTGCCAGTTTTGCTGCAGCGATTTGCAAACTGCGTCATTGTAGAATGGGTCATGGCATGGTGCCCCCAAGGGCACGGTGGCAACCAATCGACCGTCAAGAGATTCGTTGAAGGTTGACCATGTCGGTGGAAGTGGCCAGCAAGGATCGCCGGGGAAACATTTACAATCGGTAGCGGAGGGGAGACTTGCGCCAAGGAGAGTTGGAAGGAACGGCAGAAGGAAAAACATGACTGCAACAACGGATCGTCCAATGCTTGGCCAGTCCTGTAGAGCTTTTCCTGATGTTGAGAGAGCCATTGCACATAACAAAAGAGAGCGTGTGAACAAGTTGTCAGACTTAGAGATCAATGTGGGGTATACTTATTCATATCAGACGAAGGGTCCCGCTTTGTGTAACCTGTCAGCGAGATCCCGTGCTAGCGAATCATGAAGATGCGAATCCCATGCATCATGCACGCCGAGCCGGGCAAAGGAGAATGGAGTCTAACCGAAGGAAAAAGCAATGAACAACAGTTTCACTTCACCGACGCGAAGTCGTGCTCGAGAAGTGAATAAAAGTAAAGTTGTCTCCATAGTTCAAGAATAGCAATTGACCAGCTTTTGACGGCAGAAGATTGGGGCGGCCCTGAATGTGGTCGACTATAGCTTCAATGGGGCCTCGATACTCCGTCTATGCCCGTCCATAGAGGTAGATTCTCTCCAACGCGGGACGCGCGGGACGCGGCCGTGAGACCGGCTGGTCGCACGAGCGAGTGACTGCTGTGAAAAGGGCATAAGAAAAAACCAGCTATCCAAACGTGTAAAACGGCATAATAGAAGTCGATAGTATACATGAAAAGGCCAGAGAAAATTAGGTAGTATGGCATGGAAGGCAAACATGGAATGAAAGGAAGACATGAGAGACAATTGGCTCTACAAGTAAGGGTAGAACGTCAACACACAAGAAGGGTAGAGAGGGAAGCTACCTTACTGTATAAATTAGGAGTGACTTGGAAAAGAGATAGGCAGACGTTCACAGAGAGGAGACAGAACAAGATCCAGGGCGCAGGCGGTGAACTCAGGCCTTTTCGCATTGCTGTTCTTATATCAATTGTTAGATGAAAGCCGAATCGCTGGAGAAACTTGAGAAGACAGATGATTCAAGGAGGCGATGTTCTCGACCGGGATCTTGGAGAGGAGTGCTAGTCTTGGCGTCGTCCTCATCAAGTCTTGCCCACCTCGTACCTTAATGGAAGAGAGATTAAAGTTTACACCGGACAGACACTAAATTGTTCAAGTGCGCTGCCCTATTATGCTTGGACTGCTCTCTGTGATAATGTAGAGGCTGGGCTGGGCTGTTGGTGGTGGGGTCGGGCAAAACTTAGGTTCTCGTCGCTGCATGTACCAAACACTCAACAACATCCTTCCTTCCCGCCTTCATCGCCTGCTTCATTGCAGCCTCATCATGAACATCCGCCCCACGCTCTACCATTTTCCGAATCAGTTCCACAGGCTGCCCACTTACTGCCAAACAGAGGTTTGACACCGGGCCAAAGCCGCCAAGATTCGGATCGGCACCCTTATCCAGCAAGTAGTTGGCAAAAGACGGGTCAGAACCCCAAACCGCGAACGATAGGGGTGGACCTTGATAGTCTCCCAGTTCTCGGTTCAGAATGGTCGGGTCTTGGGCGAGCAGGAGGGAGAAGATGGAGATGTCTTTGTGTTCGATGGCGGCGGAGACGACGGAGTGAGATACGGACGTGGTGGGGAAGGTAGTGAAGATGTGAGAGATTATTGGAGGATGTCTGTTCCGGGTCGCCACTTCGAGCATCTCTGAGGTGAAGGGGAGGCTACCGCCAACAGACTCTTGGCCATAGTGTTGGGGCTTGATCGGAGGATGGCCTGGGCTGATATCCAGCTTGGTGAATAGGGCTTGGAGCTTGGAGAGCTCGCCGTCGGAACAGGCTTGGAGGTTCTGGTTTCTAGTCATGGGTGTAACTTCGGATGGCCGTTGCGTTTTCGACGTCGGTTCGGATGCTATGTTTTGTTGGGCAACACTTTCAGTGTCTTGGCCACGGACTTCATCTAGGGACTTGATGGTATTTGCAGACCACGAAGAAGCCATCTCGGACTGCAGATTAATGTACAATGTTCAAATGGAAAGTAAGCGCTGATATCTTGTTTCTGGCAGTCATAAATCCGTCAACTACGAGTAGCAGCTTACTTTCTTCTCATACAGGGTGGCAGAGGATGGTGTAGGATTCATTCTTACGATGTAGTTGGAAATAATATGTAAGGAACATGTAAAACCACAGCCCCAGCTGCACTCCACACCTCCGCCACCCGACCCCACCGTTGGCGAAATTCCCCGAGGGCCAATTACGCTTAGATAAGGTAGCACGGTCAGGTACTTATGTTCAACATCCATTGCAATGGTGTGAGGATATTCGCTACCTCCACAAAGCTTTACCCGTCAACTATTCTAGACGAAAGCATTGCGATGATGGGTTGATTATACTGCTATCTTTATCTTGCTGACCTCAGATATGCTACCAACTTGCATCCTTTGCAGACGGCACTGCATCCTATTCGTGCCGCTATCATGTCTTAATGGCAAACCCTTACTACCTACGGGTCTGACGAGTGCACCTCTGGGAGGCCCAGCGCTTAGTTATACTAAAATCTCACCTTGCGATGTTATGTTGGTCAAACCGCCCATCCTACTGACCGCCATCGTTTAGGACGCTGGAGTTCATCCATGAAGCCAGCGAATTGTTATCCAACAGTTCGCGCTCGAGAGGCTTCAATCGTCCTCCAGCAGACCGTGCTTGCTACATTCGGTCCTGTGAGCTGAGGTATGTTGGATCTCGATCGCCCCATCGTTGAGATCCTGACTCCTACTCCAACATGTGGCTATGGTGTTGGTGGTTCGCCCGAGAGCAGCGCATGACATGCCCTTTCATTTTTGGCTTGGGAGGGCCGATCATGGAGTCTATAAGTAGTCGAACAAGAGCCCAGTGGCAGTCTTTCGAAATCATCTTCACAGACGTTCTCTTTGCAGAGAAGGACCGCAACTCCGAACTCAAGTCCTCCACTCACATTCGTCCAGCTCGCTAGACCTCATTTCTAGCATTATCTTCCAGTCTGCAGTATGTGGCTTCCGAGTCCCTCATCAGGCCATCGGCCAGTCTCTTTGTTATCAACTCTTGCAGCCACCGCGGTCCTTCTGGGATTGGTCTCAGCTGCACCAGCGCCTCCTGTGACTGATATACAGACTCGTTCCCTCTTCTTTCCCAAAGCCGTCCCTTCTAGAAGAAAGTGCAGACACGAGAACATTGATTTCGAATGTTTTAAAGCCCACATCGACTTTCCGACGTATGAATGTATTCAAAAGGATATACTCGCTTGTGGACACGTCGACACCAACTCGATCTTCTACTCTTTTGGAGCTCAAAGCAAGGACGTCGAAGCCTTCAGGGACTTGAAAAAGGGAGTTATTTACACCGATGTCATGAGCGACGAGTCGTGGCACCTCCTTCATACAACCGCGAGGTTTCAACTGGCGTATCCACCTCGACTGGCCGTGTTCACTGCCCGCTTCTCACAAGCCTTTGCATCCTTCTCGACAGGAGAAACGTTTCTGGTCCTTCGAGTTCCCACAGCTGCAACGCAACTCGCACGTGACAAAGATCACGCTTATTGATGTCACCACCAAGGATAGTGATGGCAAACACACCTTCCCACAACGCGTCGGCTGGCTACCCCATGACGAATGGAGATATCCTACAGTCAACTTCGAATTAGGGAGGGCGAAGGACTTGCCAGTGCCGGGCGTCCCTCAGCAGGCCCCCCCTAAGCCGGCCACCCCCAAGCCGGCCGACCCTAAGCCGGCCGCCCCTCAGCCGCAGCCGACTTGTACACAATAGTGCGTGGCCCACTCTCCCATTGCTTATCTTCCCCCTGGACGCCCTGGTAACATGCTTGCTGACTTGATACAAAGCTTCCAAAACCTCAGAGGCTTCATTCCGCCCGACAGCCGCAGGTGCGAATGCAGTGATGGCTCGAAGCCCAAGCCTACGATCATTGGCGGCGGGTATCAGTGCCCTAATCAGGTTGCTATCAAACCCGGACGCAAATGATCAATCTTGGTGGAGGGAGCGGCTCATCTGGGGAATCGCGGGCCTGGCGCAAGGAGCCTTCGCGAAGCAGTGCTTCTGAAATGATGATTTGGACAGCTGAATGCTTTCTCGTTTGGTTTGTGTGACGCTTTCTGTCCTTTCTGTTGGTTGAATCATATCAGACCTATCATGCTACAAGTCTCAGTGCAGTTTCGGAGAAGATCAGTGAGATGCCATAGGCTTCGTAAAGGGCAAATGCTCAGCTAGGCTGGCCGCATGGCCCTTCGATGCCAGGTTTCTAAGCCCCGAACGCAGGTCAGATCTACTGGTCTGACCCAACCCACTGGAATCAACTGACGCCGGAAGAGCCCTCATACGTGCGTCGCCGACTATCGGCTTGGGTGGCTCGACACAATTGTCTTTGTGCCTGCCCTCACCATATTGGCAAGAATGCTGGAATCTTCGCAAAGCTTACGCTGTGTGTTGAACATGTGGGAATGTACCTCTTTTCTAGTATTGATGTTGGTTGGTATATGGTCAAGAAAGCCAGAGGCATTGTTCCTGACTCTCTGACCCAGGTAGCATTAGTCGCAAATGGCCCTTGGAAAAGAAATCCACTAAGGAATCATCATTCTGTCTCTCCCATATCGATATAGCTAAGACGATTGGATTGCCTTCAGTAATCTTCAGACTCAGATCATCACCTCCAACCATCACCCGCCAGCTCGACATGGAAAACTTCAAGCTTGTGGCCCGTGGGCCACATCTGGTACCTACCTTACGATATCGTTACCACCTCGATCGATCCACGAGCAAAAGCCACATCCTGCTCCGGTGTCGCGCCTGCTCGGTAGGCAATGAACTGCACGAGGAACCCATTGCGCACCAGATACCGGGACAAGCAGACAAGCACCCGTTCAGCCATGTTCCACGTCAACAACGGATTTCCCCTCGGGTCGGGACAGACCGAAAACTTCAAGTTCTCGTTGAAGACCTCGATGCCGTCAGGTAAGCGTTGTACTAAATGACGGTTGTGGTCTTGTGCCATCGCTGTCGCAAGGCCGGTTATGTATACGGCAAGGCGGTTGCCAGGGACAGCATTCTTCTTGACGATCCGAAGCGCGATCCCGGGGACCTCGGGTGTGGTCCATCGTTCCCCTTCATTAGCTCTGGAGTGGATAAGAGCGGTGGACGGGCGACTAAATGAATAGTTAATGCACGGGACAAGTGTGCTTTCTGCTGCGAACAGCAGGCTTACTCGTAGGGGCCAAGTGGACTGTGCAGACTGCACGTCGAAGCACCACGGAACATGCCAAGCTCAACAGTCCCAGGGCGGCCCGGAGGGACGCCTTGAACTGCTGGAGCGATGGATATGACAGAGGCGAGAACACCGATAGCTAGGGTTGAGCAACGCATCTTGACATGGAGATGTTCGGGGAGGAAGGCAGAATTGGGATTCATCCATCTCTTCCGCTGTCAGAATAACACGGCCGATATGCCGAAGCGCGAGACGAAGAATAAATCTCCGGCCACCTGTAAGCGCACAACCGATAGGTTTCACATCTGTCTCAGAACTTCCACCTCGCGAAACTGAAGATTGCGCATAATTTTACGATAAGAACAGAGACGCAAGGACTTGGAGGGCTCGAATGAAAGCTGAGACCAGTATGAGTTGTGAAGGTGTGAAGCGCTTTTTGAGTCAGCGGCCTTTCCCAATCGTCTCATCTCACAAGCTTGACCTAGTTCTGATTGTGGCCGCATCTGTAGACAAACAGATCAAATTGAAGGATCTGAAACGCTCCAGTGCGAAGCATAGACCACCTTCACAAATTCAATAAAGATACTCCATTTTCCAACCCCTCTCGGCAGTGTAGCAATCGAGATCCCTGACCTTTTCTATGGACAAAAGCCTCGCATTCGCCGCTGGCCATCTCTCAGTCTCATCCTCCCGACGCAGAGGTAACTCCGAAGGCTTCACCTTTGACGACCAGCCGGATCGTAGATCCTCAGCCTTCCTGACAGGTGACTCATCTCATTTACCTCCGATAGAAGATCTCCAAGAATAGACTCTTGAGAAAGATAGATCCGGAACAGTTCGAAATCAAGCGGGAGCGGTCCATGAATAGACTATTGAAAGAATATGATCGATTATCCGGAATCACTGAACGGTTCAGCTGTAAAATGTGCGTTCTGAGGGTGGGAAATAAAAGCTGCAAGTGTCTACTAGGCATTGAAGCGGAAGAGGAGAAGGGGATCGGTATAGGAGAGGTGGAAGGGACCCAAATCCCAAGGAAGTGGAGGCGAGCAAAGCGAGAGCAAGAGCGGGATGGATGCCAGAGAAGCAGCGGCTGAGAACACGGGGTCAAGAGTTTGATGGACTTGACACCTCCACGTCAACGCGGACGTATTATCGCATCTACAGGACGAGCCCGTTTGAAAAGTGAAATCCAACGAGCAGATTTAGGATCAGAGAACGACGATGGACAGCGCGCTGTGAGAGGCAAACGCCAGTAAAGTTCCTATACGAGTCACAGGAAATATATGTGGGTTTCCAGAAAGTAATCATCCCCATAAGCCCTACCAAATGAGCCGTTGAGTTCGAGGCATCATAAGAAGGAGGGGCAAAAGTAGAAGATGCGAATAACAATCCGTAGGTCGCTTTGCGCTGAATACCTTAAGGTAGGTAGTACTGTAGGTAGTACTGTACAAGGTGTTGAACTTGTGATGCCTAACATAAGAAACGTACCTTACCTACCTTAGGAAAGGGCAAGTTGGCCCTGATCCCGGTCACTGTTCGGTCGCCGCGCTTTCATCGGGATATCGGACACCTTTTCGCCGAGACACGGTAACACAGATTTTGATACCTTTTCTAATATTGAACTCGCTGTTCCAAAACTCCGACCGACGCCCTCTCGGAGTCATCATAGGTAGGAAAGACCAATAGAAACACTCCTTGATTGGTGGGAAAACAATCAATTGACGCAGACTGGGTCACTAATCACTCCCGTCATCCAGGTTTCGAATAGGTACCTCAGGTAGATCTTAACTCCACCCTCAATATTAATGCCCGGCGACAAGAACAACAAATATGGAGAAGGTTCCGCCACAGTCAATGTCCTCACTGATACTCCTGTACTCATGAGAACACAGCTACATGTATGTAGAGATCTGTACACCTCAGGTATATACAAATATCTACCGATTCACTCACCTCAAGGCTACGCAACTCAGTCAGACGGGAAGTTTTCCCCTATTGAGATATCTGGGTGATTGAACTTCCAGAAATCGACCACTCTCACCATATCGTATCTTCCTCAATCTCAACATTGGCGATGTGTGGAACAGACCAGAAGCCGGAGCCTGCCAAGGCACTGCAACCCTATCATGGCGACAACGACCTTCAGCAGCTATACTCGCAGACAGAAGCCAACATTCTGCCCGAGACCGCTGAAGAGCCCGCGAAACTCGATCTCGGAGTGGACATGGAGAAGTCTGCCACGTTGTCACCTATGGACCCGGCTTCTTTCCCGGACGGCGGATTGGATGCTTGGCTCGTGGTGCTTGGGGGTTTCTGCTGTTTGTTCTGCAGTTTCGGATGGATCAACTGTATGGCTCTCATCCGACTGAAATTTGGCTCAGACAAACTGATCAATGTTGGCGTCGGCAGGTATCGGGGTTTTCCAGGACTACTACCAAACACACCAGTTACGGCACCTCTCGCCAAGTACTGTTGCTTGGATCCCGTCCATGGAGACCTTCATGATGTTTGCTGGGGTAAGTCGTCCGTCGAAACGCGTCGTGCTAGTGTGCGCGAACTGATCCATACAGGGTCCCATTGTCGGCAAGCTCTTTGACAACTACGGCCCACGGTACATCCTTCTGTTCGGCTCCTTTATGCACGTTTTCGGCCTCATGATGACCTCCATTTCCACCGAGTATTACCAGTTCCTCCTGGCACAGGGTATCTGCAGCCCCCTGGGTGCCAGTGCAATCTTCTATCCAGGCATGAGCTCCGTTACCACCTGGTTTTTCCACAGACGAGCTCTGGCTCTAGGTATTACCGCCACTGGTTCCAGTCTTGGCGGCGTCATCTTCCCCATCATGGTCGAGAGACTGGTTCAGGAGGTGGGGTTTGGATGGGCGATGAGGATCTCTGCTTTTCTAATCCTTTTCATGCTTATCATCGCGAACTTAACTGTGAAGTCGCGCATCCCTCCGTCACCAAAACCCTTGGTTCTGATGGAATTCATCTATCCACTCATGGAGGCCCCCTTCCTCCTCCTGTGCATTGCGTCCTTTCTGTTCTTTCTCGGCCTGTTCTTACCGCTCAACTTCATCATCCTGCAATCACAGGCCGTTGGCATGTCGGCGCATTTGGCAGGATACCTTCTGGCTATCCTAAATGCTACAAGGTAATTGCCCTTACTGCCTCGTTGAGATATCTGACTGACCGCTCGCATTAGTATCTTCGGCCGAACAATACCTGGCTACGTAGCCGACCGGATCGGTCGTTTCAACGTCATGATCTTCATGGCCTACTTTTCGGCTGTCATTGTGTTGGCGCTATGGCTACCGAGTAAATCGAACGCCCCGGTCATCGTTTTTGCCGTGCTCTACGGTTTCGGCTCCGGCTCGATCGTATCCTTGTTACCCGCCCTGGTGGCCCAGATTAGTGACATTAGAAAGATTGGCGTCAGGAACGGCACGCTGTTTGCCATTGTCAGTGTTGCGGCGCTTGTTGGGAGTCCGATTGGTGGGGCGTTGATAGCGCAGGCAAACGGAAGCTTTCTTCATCTACAGATCTTCTGCGGGGTTGTGTTGATGGTCGCGAGCACCGTTTTCGTTTTCTCGCGATATACCTTGGCGGGCTGGAGTCCGACGACAAAGGTTTGAGATACCAGCGTATGGATTTAATGATGTCTGGGATACATGTACGAGTCAGCAGTGTTTTACGAGGACAGAGGTACGGGAGGCCGGCGCTACATCGCAGATATATGTACCGACATTGAGCTACTCGAGGCTTTATATGGCGCCCATGGTCAAGCATCTGTTGGGCGGCTTCAATATCACATTGCTCGGACACAGGCCATTTGGGACGGGCAGCACACACCATGCGGCGGCAGGAAGTTAGCGGACAGGGGTTTGATTTTTAGATTGTTATAGATCATCTATAGAGAAAGCCGAAGCTGACAAGCGTACAGCAGACACGGAGGTTGCAGAAAGACGGAACAACCTCGTGAAAGTTTTAGAAAGCTTGAAAAGTTTTATCACAGGCAAACCTGAACAGGTCAATCAGTGCTACGCGGGGAATTACACAGTGACGGGTAGTCCGCATGAGGACACTGATCAACAATGATATGATCCAAATGCGTATTCCTCGAGGTCTCATGCCATACTGTCTGGGAGAGTTACTATCACCACTACGGGAAAGACAACAAAACCCTCTGCCTCTGCCGTCGAACTTGTACGGACGGAAGATAACAGGACAATGAGGAATGACGAGAAAGGCTGGTTGAGTTTGGAAGCCTCAACAAAAGCTTGTCGGTGTTGGCACAATACGTTTAAGACACCGGCGAGAAACAAGCAACTACACAAATAGCTTTGTCACATCCATCTCACTCATATCGCGATGGAGAAGCAATTGAGCACCTCGCTGTCGTCTAACCAAGCCCTCACTTAGTACAAGTACGACTCACAGAAGCTAACACCTCACCACATCCTTTAGTACTCCTCACTACTCCAAAAGCAACCTTGGCCCCAATCATGGGGGACAATTCACCATAACCCATTCGTCAACGACATACTTCGAGCTCCTCAGAGTCAAAGACTACGACTCCATTGAAGACATTCAGATGGCATTCACGCGAGATGTCGGGAATGGCACCCCGATTGGTGTTCTCGAACAGCCCCCGGAAAAGCAGGCGGAGGCTATGCATATGGAAGCAAGCACCTTAGTCGGAAAAGAACTTGTCCTCTGCCCGATCATTCGGTCATGACTCAACCTGGCACCCGTCCGTTCCTACCGTCTGTACACCCTCAGCTATTTCAGGACGCTGATAGAACAATAAAGACCGAACTCCAAAAGGCAAAAAACAAGCGGGCCTTCAAGACCCCCGATTGAGCCTCATCCACAGTCTCTCCACTCCTGCCGTGGACCCAGGCACGAAACTGGAAGGGAGAAATATCAAAGGCGTTTGTCATCTATGCAGACGAAGACGAGGGAGAGATACCCGGAAACGCAGGGCAGACCCCCTACTTTCTCTTAATCCCCGCCCGGCGAAGGAACTGAGTACTGCGGCACTCTTAAACGTTCCCATAACCTCCAGTGGCCATAGTCCTATAGTTAGGCGCTACAACCAAGGTACGGGTCTAGGTCTTGAACGAATGACAACATTCTATCACGGAATACTCAGAGCTCTAATAACGACTGACTTCGAACGTAATTTAGACCTCTGTGCTTCACAGAGGTCCTCAGAGTGGTATGCCACTGACATCATGGTTACTTCATTTGTAGTTATATACTCAGGGTTGGGAGACCGCTCCCGAAAAGTGCAATACCTGGTCTTGTCCACGGACAGTCTTCATGTACTCTTACAGCGCTCAACTACCTTTGCAGGAGATCTCCAATTTTGATGGTTTCCGCACCTAGTTGTAGGGCCGGGGTAGCTTTGAGGGTATGTAAATGGAAGCCTTCGGCGTCTTGACCTGACGTCGAGGTCGCCGAACCGGCGGAAGAACCCGCAGTAAATCAGTAACATGGGATTTATTTAATATAACTGCCTAAAGTGAACGTCACTTAGGTATTTCGTGACACTTTATTCAGATTTGAATGCTCATAAGTCATCCGTCATCCTGTGACCTTGTGTTCAAGCATGCAGCGAGCTTATCACTTATCACTTCTCACTTATCAGCGGCATCCTCCGATAATCAATAGCTACCATCTGACCTAGCTCCGTGACCTGTGACAGACAAAACTTTGGACTTCGGATTCCTGCATTCAGACTTCAAGATCTCACATCATGCATCCCGAAGAGGCACTCAAGAGGAGAGTTGGACGGAAATTGACGAAGAAGAGGAAGCTCCAACGAGCACCGACGGTGGAGATCCCTCAGAGGTTTCAGGACGGAGACGATGCAAACGAGGATGTTGCAGCCTGCAGTGGGCAACAGGCACAATATATGAATCAGTCTGTTTTTTCCATGATTGCAGCCGCTGGTTCCAAGGTCGACTTCCATTCACGCTTCGACGACGAATCAAGCGACAGTGATGGAGAGTCAAGGCAACCAATAAACGCGCGTGAAATAGAGCGGGAGAGGGTTGGGGAGGCACCGAAGAAGCATACAGATGATTTGCAGCAAGCATCGGGGCCAATAACGAAGTCTGAAAAGCATCGACGGAAGCTCTCGGAACACAGGCTTCTGAGATCCTTACCAAGGTTGAACTTGCGAACAAACAAGCAGAAGGACCATATGTCTGCAAGTGGTCTTTTACCTTCCATGGATGTTTCCTCAGGCAGTAACCACAGCAATAATACGACACCTCGAGATGCGCCAGTTATGAGTCGGATGCTCGAAGCAGAAGCGCAAGCACATCTACATTCGTCCACGTCACTCTCAGACCGAAGGAACGACATGGCAGCAGTTGTTGAGGATGACGAAGGCGACGCAAGTCCTACAAATCTGGCTGTACGATTGATGGAGATATTCGGCTATAACAAAGCTGAGGAGGTCATTTCTGGTAGGGTCTTTCGCGTTTTCATAGAACAGTATTGACGAACGCCAGAGTATCCGTGCTGGCTGCTTCAGAGCGTTCTTCTGCAGGGCTATATGTACATCACCCAGCATCACATATGCTTTTACGCCTATCTTCCAAAGAAATCTGTGAGTCAGTCAATTCTACCTCTCTGCTCCCGGAGCTGAAGTCCCTAGAATGTCGTAGCCAAATCAGGATATCTGGCGAAGCGTGGCCGACAAAACCCCAAGTTCCATCGTTATTGGTTCAGGCTCAAGGGTGATGTTCTATCATATTACACCGATCCATCGGATTTATACTTCCCCAGTGGTAATATCGATCTTCGGTACGGTATCTCAGCTGCGCTCTCAGACCCGAAAGGGAAGGTGAAGGAGGCCACAAGCTTCACAGTAATAACACACCAACGGACATACTTCTTCAAGGCAGACAGTCACGCGAGTGCAAAAGAGTGGGTCAAGACACTACAGAAGGTCATATTCAGATCCCACAACGACGGAGACAGTATCAAGATCTCTCTTCCAATAGAGAACGTTATCGATATTGAGGAAAGCCCCATTCTAGAGTTTGCAGATACCTTCAAGATTCAAGTCATAGAAAGTAGCGAAACCTATGCGATCAACGAGGTAAGCCTTAAATGATGTCTGTCGCGGTCTTGACTAATCGCTGGTAGTACTTCTTCTCCTTCTTCAGTTTCGGTAAAGATGCCCTCGATGTCTTGCGTCTACTAGTGGACGACACTCTTGCACAGAAACTACCTGCTGGTGCGCTCTCACCTTCTGATGGCATAATCCCGAGGGCAGCTTCACGTGAACACTCCCAAGAACCGCAAAAATCCTCAGATCATCGGTTACATAATCTCCCAGAAGCATCTACCCCTGTACTGCGTGAGAGTGTTCGAGCCACACTGTCACCGCTCTCCCGACATGGAAGCGGTAGGGCAAGCCCCCGTGTGAGCGGTGATTTTGGTCGGTCAAGTGTGGACTTGGGTCGCCGCAGCGTTGATCTTGACAGGGCATTCGGTCGGACTAGCTTCGATCGTGGTCGAAGTAGTGCCAGTACCAGTAGGATGAGCCTCAGCAGGGATCGACGTGACGACAAGTCGCCTTCTTCACAGATTCGAGGTTCCTCTGATTCATATGTCCATTCACTGGAGCCCGGAACGGAATCATCACAAGCTATTCACCACAGCAACGACACTCGGGTATCGCCCAGTCAGATTCTGAACAGAAGCGATGTCTTTCAGTCGCCTACTATCCAACGTCTTCAAAGATCTCCGTCTGGCACCAGAGATGACACCAGAAGACATTCAGAAGATACAACGCATACCACTATTACGAATCCCATCATCGGCATCCGCCCGCCCACAAGGGCTCAGACGCAGGAAAGCATGCAGAAGCGCTACACAGACACCGGTGGCGATGCCACAAGCGATTCCGAGAGAGGTAGTGGACCAGATCGTGGTCGGTACCAGCAATCCAACTCTTCGCCAACGCTTCAACAACTAGTAAAGGCTGGGGCTTATCCGCTTCAGAGAGCTGCGGGCTTTGCTGGATATCTTCAAAATCAGTCAAAGAAAATGAGTAATCTCTTGGCGACGGAATCTATGGGTTATGTCGAGAAGGTGTCAGGCATGTGGGCTGGTGGGAGAAAACACTACGGCGACGCAGAGGGTATTATGTCGGAAGATCGACTTGATGATCTTGAGGACAAGGAGGATGCCCTTGGCCATGGTGACCGTTTCCGGGCTCATTTCGCTCTGCCGGAGTCGGAAAGACTTCAAGCAACATACTTTGGGTATCTACATCGAGTTCTCCCGCTGTATGGTAAGATCTATATCGGCAATACAAAGTTCTGCTTTCGAAGCCTGCTGCCTGGAACGCGAACCAAGGTATTTTTGAACAAACACATGGTAGCCTTGACGGTGCTGACTTATCACAGATGATCCTCCCTTTGAAGGATATCGAAAACGTAGATAAGGAAAAGGGCTTCCGCTTCGGCTACTCGGGATTAGTAGTCGTCATCCGTGGACACGAGGAGCTGTTCTTCGAATTTGGTCAGCCAGAGACTCGGGACGACTGCGCTGTGACCCTACACACAATGCTCGAGTCGGTTCGCTATCTCCATGAATCGGGAACTCTAAGTCAGGAAGACAAGGACCACGCCGAGGCTGCGAAGGCCGAGCATAAGATGCTACAGGAAGCGCGTCAAGACGGTCATAATGACCATGAGCTGAAGCTGCCCAAATCTGTCAACGAAGCGCCGAACCCGTCGGAAGCGCCACCTATCCTATTTGACGATCCTCGGGTATCTATCATAAACTTTAAACCAACGGAGTCGCTGAGAATCACCTGCCTCACCATCGGCTCGCGTGGCGACGTTCAGCCGTACATTGCTTTGTGTAAGGGTCTCATTGCCGAGGGTCATAGACCGAAGATAGTCACACACGCAGAATTCGAGCCCTGGGTTAGAGAGCATGGCATTGACTTTGCACCAGTCGACGGCGACCCGGCTGAGCTGATGCGCATCTGCGTTGAATATGGCATGTTCACATACTCTTTCCTGAAAGAAGCCTCACACAAGTTTCGTGGTTGGATCGATGACCTCCTATCCTCGGCTTGGAAAGCATGCCAGGACAGCGACGTCCTCATTGAGAGTCCTAGTGCAATGGCGGGAATCCATATCGCCGAAGCACTGGGTATACCATACTTTAGAGCATTCACGATGCCTTGGACGAGGACACGCGCCTATCCACATGCATTTGCCGTGCCAGAGCATAAGATGGGCGGGGCTTACAATTACATCACATATGTCATGTTTGACAATGTCTTCTGGAAAGCCATCGCCGGCCAGGTCAACCGCTGGCGAAAGAAAGAGCTTGGACTTCGGAGCACGAACCTCGACAAGTTGCAGCCGAACAAAGTGCCTTTCCTCTATAACTTTAGTCCCTCGGTAGTTGTGCCACCTTTGGATTACAGTGATTGGATTCGCGTCACAGGGTACTGGTTCTTGGACGAAGGAACCGGTTGGGAGCCACCGAAAGAGCTGACAGACTTCATCCGGAGAGCTCGGGAGGACAAGAAGAGGATCGTTTACATCGGCTTCGGCTCCATCGTTGTCTCGGATCCAGCCGCACTCACGAAGACCGTCATCGAATCCGTCCTGAAGGCTGATGTCCGATGCATCCTATCAAAGGGCTGGTCAGATCGATTAGGAAACAACAACGCCACCGTCGCAGAGGTACCCCTACCACCAGAGATCTTACAGATCAAGTCCGCTCCGCACGACTGGCTCTTTACGCAGATCGACGCGGCAGCACACCACGGCGGCGCCGGCACGACGGGCGCCAGCCTACGAGCCGGCATACCGACCATCGCCAAGCCTTTCTTCGGCGACCAGTTCTTTTTCGGCTCGCGGATCGAAGACCTGGGTGTAGGAATCTGCATGAAGAAGCTGAACGTCTCCGTCTTCTCGCGTGCGCTCTGGGAAGCCACCCACAGCGAACGGATGATCATCAAGGCGAAGGTGCTCGGCGAGCAGATTCGAAAGGTACAGCACAACGTTGACTCCCCAAATCCCCCCCCCCTTTGCGATTGTCACTGAACCCGCTTTTCGATGCGTGCAGGAACACGGCGTCGACAACGCCATCCAAGCCATCTACCGCGACCTCGACTACGCCAAGTCGCTGATCAAGAAGCGTGGTGCGCACGCCGCCGACGATGACCACGACGATTTCGAGGAGGCCTGGACTTTCATCGGCGACGAGAGCGATCCGGAGCTGGCGCGGCGCATCGCCGAGTGGGAGCCCATGGCGCATCTGGGCCATGGGGGTAAGGCGGATTGTACGCGCAGTCGCGGAGGGAGGGGCGCGGATAGGTCGGGGAGTATCACGCCGGCGCTGGGACGGAGGGATGTGAAAAGGGGATCGGTCGGGCTGGGTGGGTTCTGATAACTTAGTGCGACGCTGTGTCGGGCTTGGATCCCGGGCTTGCTTGCTTGCTGGGTATGGAACCCCGGTGATCTAATTATTGAGTTTGCTCGCATACACTGTATACGATGTCTCGGGTTGGTGGCGTTGGGTGCCTGTCGACAGACAGAGGAGCTCATGAGGGCGCTTCCGGCTGTTTTGCTTCGGAGGGCTGGGCATCTCGGTGCTCACTGCGCTGCCATGCCGAGTGCCTGGTGGATAGATAGAGTAACATAACATAATTTGATGATAAAGAGACTACCTTACGCAAACTTGTATTGCTACCACCGTCCATACCTTATGAAATTTGACAGCAGACTGCCGCTCCTTCGCCTTCTCCGCCCGCTCTATACCCGATCCGCAGGTTTCGGAGATCATCGTCGAACGTCTCAGGAAGGGGAGTGCTCCCAGTGCCTGCTTTTCTTCACGTTTTCAATCCCACCAATCGAGAGAGAGGGGTTTCGACAATCATCGTCGAACGTCTCAGCCATTTCAGAGCGGTAGCGATTATCGTCCAACACCTGTCTGTCTCAGAGTCGGGAGCACTCCGCGAGCTCTAGGGGAGGTAAGTGTTCATTCATCACCCATCAATATTACCAGCCAGTGGTGAGTTGTTCTTTTCCACTAGGGCTGTTTTCAGCTGTCTTCAACAACAACAAAAAAAAACCATTTCAGGAAAGGAGTAACTCCTAGCAGATTCCCAAGCATCGTCAAACGTCTTGAGAAGGGGAGTGCTCACAGTCCTCCATTTCCTTCTTCACATCAATTCTTAATTCTAAGATGGGTTACAACCATCATCGTCGAACGTCTCAGCCATTTCAGAGCGGTAGCAATCATGGTTGAACATTCATCTGTCTGTCTCGAAGTCGGGAGCACTCCGCGAGCTTTGAGAAAAGTGTTCGTCTCATTTATCATCACCATCAGTGGCAGGGGCGGCCGGCGTGCGTTCCGTGCTGCTTCATCGTACCAAGTATTTGATGGCTAGGGCTTCGGCATTTCTTTCGTGACCTGGCACGGGATGGAGGTAGATGATAGCAAGAAATCACCATACTTCTATGTTCTTATGCAAGACGTGATGGCCACTAAGACATCAGCCACTTGTTGACGTACCCTATCTGCTCCCAGCGAGCATCGACGAGTTCTGGATCTACCCCTCATTAACTATGTCATCCTTCTGCTGTACATACATACACTTCATCAATACAGCCCTGGGTAAAACGACCATAACGGACCCAACTCCACACAAATCAGCCTAATTACCAACCCCCCTTCCTCCCCTGCCCCGGTCCATTCATCGCTTTGCCCGTTCCATTCCCATTCGCCGACGACCTGGACGACCTGGACGACGCTTCAGTCATACGGGTCCATAAATCGACAATACTGGCGCGACGGACGGGGAGCATGCTGTACTGCAGGCTGTAGAGGTTCTTGCGGTGAATGGGCGGGACGAAGCGGCCGGTGGCGAGACAGAGAACGACGCTGGGCGAGAGGTAGTGTTTGCGGATGCGATGGCCCAGTTGGAAATATTGGTCGAACATGGCACGGAGAGGGAGTGGGACGGACTGTGGGATTGTCTTGTTAGGCTGGAGTCTAGATGGAGTTGGTTGTTCTGAGGGAGCAGGAAAGCTTACTTTGAGAATGATGTATGACGTGGGAGGAGAATGGAGTGTTGGGTCGGAAGATTGTGACGGTGGGAGGGTGTCTCGGAGTTCGAAACGGACGCCACCTGGACCGAGTCAGTGGAACATCAACGTCGCCGTCTTGGCGGGATGAGAGCCATGACTTACCAGGTAAACGCCGGGAGTCCTTGATTCGTAACATCAATGCGAACAGGGGAAAGTGGTTCAAACATGCCAATAAGGTGTCCAACGCCGCTTTGAGCGAGATGATGGCCATCCGCGCCGATGCAAATGTCAAGTAGAATACAACTACCGTCGGTAGTAAGAAGAATAGTAAAGTGAAGAGGATGGTGCCGAGGAGGAGCTGGTCGAGGTCGTAGTCGCAGGAGTCAATTCGATTTCGGAGGACGTTCTGCTTCTTCCCGCGGAACAGGTGGAATAAAGACATTAAGATAGTCAACTGCCAATTAAATATGCGGGCTGATGCAATGTAGAAGGAATATATGTGAATTGTGAGGACAGAAAGCAAATCGGAGAACAAGGATATCGGCATGCTGGCTCCGGCGAAGCTCGAGAAGCCGAGGAAGTAGATGATGTGCGGAAGGAAGGGTCTTAGACTTGCAATACAGTCTGGTCGAGTCAGCTTGGAATATGTGTAGTTGAGAAACTGGTTACGGACTTGCCCAGTAGTCGATAACCCATAAGAAAAGATCACCGAGGAAAGAGGCGAGCTCGGTGTTCAGCTTCAAACCTGCTGGCCAGTCCATAAGCCAGATAATCATCCGCTGAAGGCCCTCGACCGTCCATCCACTGAGGACATGGTCGACTTGAAAGGCGACCGAATCAACATGATCAATGATATATGAACCTAGTGCTATCCCGATGATGACATCGTTCGCAACGAGCCAGAGGCTGTTGTAGAATCGGATATACTCAGGGTGGCTTGTTGTGACGCTTTCCCAATCATCCTTCCTCCTTCGCAGTGTAAGATATTGTATGGGCCAGTAGCAGAACTGCTGTAACCGGATATCTACTTGCTGTGCAGTAGCCGACACATCTTTTAAAGCGGCAGACTCAGATCGAGGTCGCCATTCAAGGATCTGCAAGAAGACCTCAGCTGCAATGCGATGGCTGATAAGCCCTAACATGAAGATTCTTGTTATGATGGGATAAAGCCAGACGGTGAAGACGTGCCATAAGCCAACTGCGACATAGTTGCGGACCGTGGCTGCAGACTCGACTACCATCTCGCCCACACTGAGACTACGCTTTGATCGAGTGCCGATAAGACCAACGTTCTTCTGCAGTAGCATGCCCATTTCGAAGGAGCAGTTCACTTGGGCAAGGATTAAAGTGAGCGAGAGCTGCTTCTGCGATGGCGCATGTATGACCACTGTATGAAGACGTAGCTTCTCAACGAGCCTGAGTTTGCGTAATTTTTCTCGTTCTTCTTCAGCATCGACACCGTCCAAAGCTAAAGGGGTCGAAGTCACTTTAACCAGCTTGTCTGCCAGAGCCAACGGAATCGGATCCAAGGACAAATATTGCATCCGTGTCGGGTGCGGCCGGTCAAACATGATTACCTGTGCTGTGATATTAGCTTCCGGTGGACAGTAAATCTGTGGAAACTCTAGCGTTGGACTTGTGTGGACCAAGATATGTGAGGTATTGAAATTGCTTGGAGTTGTTGTTGGATTAGTCGACCCCAGCACATGTATGGCTGACTTTCCAGAGAGCTGGAAGGCCCGAGCGATTGGATGAGGGCTGTTCCGGTATAGAAGCCCCACCCGCAAGGCATGTTCAACACTTCGTGACTGTGGAGTGTGGTCAGGACAGTTAGATAACTACAGGATGCTGCACCCTCACCTCGACATCATGCAAAACGGCCAGGACGAAAATGTCCAAGTCAGAGTTCTTCCATCCAATGATGACGCCCGGTGAAGTACTCCGAGACGTATCTGACGGCCAGAATATTCTCATCAAATCACTACTTGCAATCATAATCCCATGCCTCCAGCTCTTAGAACGACCCGCGACGTCTCAACTGTTCGCGACCAGATATACCCCCGGGCCCTGGCCGTGGATGCTACTCAAACAGGTCAGCTCAAGTGCGGCTGGCCGTTTGGGCGATTCATGTACCAGGTATGTTTCGCGGACCGCGATTCGCTCTACGGGCAGAATGAAGAGGAAGAAGAATACCGAGAGGATTGCGAAACCTTTAGCTGCACGCCCCTACAACCCTTCAGTCACAATGTTTGCTACCCACACGGGCTGATGATGACAGTGTTTAGGTGGCACTCACCAGCACACCGTGATCCCATGCGAAGATGGCAAGTTCATATAGTCTGGTGACCAAATCCCACCTGGCGGTGATATAGCCGGCTACGAAGATGCCCAGGGTCAGGACGGAGAACGGGTGCATGAATCAGCTCCTGCTAAAGAAGCATGCCTATGAACCTCTCCGATGACGATGTATGCGTAGTCTGTCCGTCCGGGTTCGAAAGTGCGTAGACATTGACAAAACCTGAACTCGAGAATGGAAGAGGTTACGGAGGCGTTGATCAGAAGAGAGAAGGAGAAAGACAAGGGTGATTGTCAGCTCGAGGCTGATTTGCTGACGATAGAATCGTACCTTGCAGCTCACCTGCGGTGAATGTGCTCTTACTAGCCTGGACTCGGTGTGGGAAATTAACCTTCAGCCTTACAGTACCAACGCCGTGGCTAATTCCGTGGCTAACTCCGTGGATCATAAGTACCTTAACTCGTCCTCCACCACCTCTACATGTTAAGTTAGCTAAGGTAACGTTAATGAGAGGTCTTTCTGGGAATCATTAGGTACTTGCTTAACGCATCTACACCATTGACAAAAACTTCGCTGCGAGTTCTTTCGTGACCTAGTTCCCTCTCCAATGATTAACATTAATAAGGTAGCAGATGCAGCGAAAAGACCTAGGTAGAGCAGCATGCTCTGCAAGACTCTAATATCTATCTACAAAGGCACCGGAAACTGACACCATGTAACGCATCGGATCGAATCTGGAAGACTTGAAGATCCAAGAAGTACTTTGGTTTGTGACTCCCTGAACACGCGAACCTGACCAGGTTGCTTGCTTGCATTTAGATACTACCATCAACGCCACTCCATGCATGTGGTAAACTAAAAGTACAGACAGAGCGGAGAGTCGTTGCTCATGGGAACGGCATTCTGATCTCGATTAGATGCTGGTTTGGTATACTGCGTACGCCGACAGCACACTTACAACTTCGCCTCATGTTCTCGGCGTCGGTGTCCATATTGCTCTCCCTGGCTTCTTCGAGCATCGTGTCGATTCCTCTCTCCTTCAGGGCTTTCTGCACTAGATTAGTATTGATAGCACAAATCCGGGCTGACGAAGACTGACTGTCAAGCAGACTTTATATTGTTTGAAGAGTCCCTCGCATTCGTCTGTAGTAGAGTTGCCTCTTAGATATCCTGAACCAGCATAAGCTGCCACTCGGTAAAGGAGAGGTATCGTTAGGCTTACTCTCGCTATACCATTTCAAGAAGCAGGAATCATAGCGCCTGTGCCAGGGTCATATCAGTGTTGATCTTCAAAACGGAAGGAGCGCTTACTCTTTGACTTCGTTACATTCTGGAGCGAGCGAGGCCGACATCACAGGTAGGGCAGCACCGAAAGTCCTGCTGTGAACTGTTGCCAAGAGATAGCTTGAAGCTCAAAGTTATTCTACGCTAAAATTAGATCTTGATTATGTAAGTTGGCTTAGTCACATACTGCGCGGCATCACATCACGAACTTGATACTTTTCATGTCACTCATAATGAGATCCAGGCTGGCGATGAGGTCCAGCTGTACGTGCTGCCGGCTACGAACCTTCTGCTTGTCAGGAGAGCCAAGAGACCTCCAGGGGATACTAGGATACGAAAACCATCCGACGTACGATGCTACCTGAC